>JGI26536J50258_1002099_pt1 | contig 12942 bp, 10 predicted proteins | sample ThiBiot_750_plan_FD_50258 | JGI IMG/M metagenome (IMG submission 50258)
GGTATTTATATTGATAAAAATAATACAATCTATGTACCTAGTAATCAATATGGTCGCGTTCATATTTGGTTTGCTGATGGTCACAATATGACAAGAAATATATCTCGTAGCTCCTCGGCTACAAGCGCGATCTTTGTTTCTTCGAATGGTGATATCTATGTCAGTAGTCAATATTCATCTTCATATTATATTGATAAGTTGACAATTGATGGCAATAATAGTACATTAGTTGCAACGTCCGTTCGTTTATGTTATGGCTTGTTTGTTGACCTTAATGATGCTTTATATTGCTCAATGAGTAGTTATCATCAAGTTGTCAAAAAACCTTTAGATAGTACTTCAAGTGTATGGACAAGTGTTGCTGGTGTTGCCGGTTCATATAGTTCAACTTCAACATACCTTTACAATCCCTATGGAATTTTCGTTGATACTAACTTCGATCTTTATGTCGCAGATCGTAACAATAATCGAATCCAACTGTTCAATCTTGGTATTACAACAGGAGTAACAGTGGTAGGAAGTGCCGCTCCAGAAACTATTACACTTTATTATCCAACTGGTATTTCATTAGATGCTGATAAATATTTATATATTGTTGATCAATCCAATCATCGTATTGTTGGTTCGGGTCCAAATGGTTTGCGATGTCTAGTTGGATGTTCGGGTAGCGGTAGTGTATTGAAATCATTGCTTTCTCCATCTAGTATGGCGTTTGACAGTCATGGAAATATTTATGTTACGGATCGAAATAACCATCGTATTCAAAAATTTGTACCAGCCAATAACACAAGAAGTAAGTTTCTAAATAGGATATGACTGTGTTCTTAGAATTTCAATGTTAAAAATTGCTTTTTTAAGTGCCTTCTTACAATACGCCAAGCATTTGTCCAGCAGCACGTTGGAATAAAAACGCGGTTACGTTTGCAAATAATAACACTATTGGCACAAATCCTTATGGAATCTACATTGATAATAATAACACAATCTATATTCCTAGTCGACAGTATGGACGTGTTCATATTTGGTTTGCTGATGACCAAAACACAACGATAAATATCTCTCGTAGTACATCATACGCATACGCGATGTTTGTTACCTCGAATGGTGATATGTATGTTAGTAGTCAATATGCATCTTCATCTTCATATTATATTGATAAGCTGACAATCGATGGCAATAATAGTACATTAGTTGCGACATCCACTCGTTTATGTTATGGTTTGTTCATTGACATTAATGATGTCTTATATTGTTGTATGTCGATGTATCATCAGGTTGTTAAAAAACCTTTAGATAGTACTTCAAATGCTTGGACAAGTGTTGCTGGTGTAGCCAATACGGCTAGTTCAAGTTCAACATATCTCAATAATCCCTATGGAATTTTCGTTGATGTTAACTTTGATCTTTACGTTGCAGATTGCGGTAATGATCGTATTCAACTATTTTATCTGGGTATTTCAACAGGAATAACACTGGTAGGAACTGGAACAAACGGAACTATTGCGTTGGATTGTCCAATTGCAGTTACACTAGATGCAGACAAATATTTGTTNATCGTTGACAATGATTACAATCGTATTGTTGGNTCGGGACCAAATGGATTTCGATGTTTATTTGGATGCTCTGGTAGTAGTGGTAGTGCATCGAATTCGTTGAACGAACCACAAAGTATGGCTTTTGATAGTGATGGAAATATCTATGTTACGGATAGAAATAATCATCGAATTCAAAAGTTGATTCTCTCGTGTTTTGATGAAGCAACAACGGAAATAACAACGGAAGATAGTAAGAATAGTTCAATTTTAGCGGAAAACATCACAATCTCAACCGAGATTCCAACAACCACGGTTGATATGGATATATTTATTAATGGTATGAGTATATAGTAGAACTATCTTTGTAATTCAATCTCATTATTTAGAAACATCATACAATCAACCAAAATTAGATCCACTAGCTCAGTGGAATCCGGCCGGAATAACTTTTGCTACAAGTACTACAGTTGGAACATCTCCTTACGCTATTTTTATTAATAAAAATGATACGATCTATGTTGCTAATCGACAATATGATAGAATTGTAGTCTGGTTGAATAGTGCATCGAATGAAACAATAACAATTGCTGGTAATTTATCTACTCCATATTCTCTATTCGTAACAGCAAATGGTGATATTTTCACTGATAACAGATACTCATCGAATCGTGTTGATAAACGAAAGTTTGCTTCAAATTCAAGTACTGTTGTGATGTTAGTGGATCAAGAGTGTTTCGGTCTATTTGTCGATACTGCCAATAACATATATTGTTCATTACGTGATCTTCATCGAGTTGTTAAAAAACCTGTGAACAGTGTTTCAAATATAGTAACCACTGTTGCCGGTTCAACATGCTCAGAACCATCATCAAATTCATTAAGTAGTCCATATGGAATCTTTGTTGATACCAATTTTGATCTTTATGTCGCAGATTGGGGCAATAATCGAATCCAACTATTCCCAAACAATCAATTATCTGGAAAAACAGTAGCTGGAAGTGCAGCAAATGGAACTATTACCCTGTATTATCCAGTTGGAGTTATATTAGATGCCGATAAATATTTATTTATCGTTGATCAATACAATCATCGTATTGTTGGCTCGGGCCCAAATGGTTTTCGATGCATAGTTGGATGTTACGGTAGTGGTAGTGTAACAAGATCATTGGTTTATCCATCTAGTATGGCATTTGACAGTCATGGAAATATTTATGTGGCCGATAAAAGTAACCATCGAATTCAAAAGTTTGTCTTATATAACAATACAAACGGTGAGCTATTTAACTATATATTAAAAGTTTATTGAATTGTTTATTTTTCAGTTCCTACTTACAATACGCCAAAATTTTGTCCACTAATCAATTGGAATCCAAGTGCAATTACATTTGCAAATTCTAATGCTATTGGTATATATCCTTGGGGAATCTATATTGATAAAAATAATACAATTTATGTACCCAGTTACCAATATGGACGTATTCATATTTGGTTTGCTGATGGTCAGAATATAATAAAAAATATCGCTCGTAGCCCATCGTATGCATACGCGACTTTTGTTTCTTCAAATGGCGATATATATGTTAGTAGTCAATATTCATCTTCATATTATATTGACAAGTTTACAATCAATGGTAGTAGTAGTACAGCAATTGCGACATCCACTCGTTTATGTTATGGTTTGTTTGTTGATATCAATGATGTCTTATATTGTTCAATGCCAGCCTATCATCAGGTTGTTAAAAAACCAATAGATGGGACTTCAAATGTATGGACAACTGTTGCTGGAGTAGCCAATACGGCTAGTTCAAGTTCAACATATCTCAGAAGTCCCTATGGAATCTTCGTTGATACTAACTCGGATGTATATGTTGCAGATTGTGGAAATAATCGTATCCAACTGTTTTACCAATTTATATTAACTGGAGTAACAGTAGCAGGATCGACATCATCTATACCTACGTTTTCATTTAGCTGTCCAATTGCAGTTATGTTAGATGCAGATAAATATTTATTTGTTATTGATAATAATTACAATCGAATCGTTGGTTCAGGTCCAAATGGTTTTCGATGTTTAGTTGGATGTTACGGTAGTGGTAGTGTATCGAATACGTTGAATGAGCCACAAGGTATGGCATTTGATAGTGATGGCAATATCTATGTTGTCGATGGATATAATCATCGAATTCAAAAATTTCTTTTGTTCAATGATTCTTGTGGTGAGTATTTAAAAGATAATAATAACCGGTAAATAATATTTCTTTGTATAGTTTTATCATATAATCAGCCACAATTCTGTCCGAATTCAACATGGTATGCAGCTGCTAATACATATGTGGCAATTAGTACTATTGGTTCATCACCTTACGGTATCTTTGTCGATAGTCTCGATACTGTGTATGCTGTTAGTCGAAGTAATAATCAAATTTATATGTGGAGTTCAAAAAGTACGAATAGTACTCCAACACGAACATTATCTGGTGGCTTGAGTCAACCTTATAGTATCTTCGTGACACTTGCAGGTGATATTTATGTCGATAATGGGGCTTCAAAAAAAATTGTTAGTAAATGGACAGAAAATTCGACGAACAGTACAATTGCAATGAATGTAACCGGAAGTTGTTATGGATTGTTTGTTGATATTAGTGATACAATTTATTGTTCTCTTGCTAGTTATCANAAAGTTCTTAAATCATTAACAAATAATTCTACCGTTCAAGTAGAAACAGCAGCTGGAAATGGTTCAGCCGGTGCATCNGCTGATCAATTGAATTCACCACGTGGAATATTTGTTACTCTAACTTTTGATTTATACNTNGCAGATTGTGGTAATAATCGAATTCAATTATTTTCGGTTAGCCAAACAAATGGAATAACAATTNCAGTCAATACATCATTGAATTGTCCAACAAGTGTACTCTTAGATCGTAGTGGTTATATTTTCATTGTGGATAGTCAAAANCATCGAATATTAGGATCTGATATAAATGGTTTTCGTTGTATAGTCGGATGTTCAATGACACCGGGATCATTATCGACTCAATTACTATATCCACAGAGTATGTCATTTGATAGCTATGGAAATATTTATGTTACTGATCGAAATAATAATCGAATACAACGATTTTCATTAAATAAAAATCTTTGTTGTAAGTAATTTGCAATAGCTTTCTGTTTTTTTATTTCAAACGAACACGTATCTATAATTTAGTATCACCACTAGTTGTTCCAACAGCTACAGCAGGATCACCCCTAGCTGGTGACAGTAAGAACTTAAAACGGCATATTTATTAACTTTTTTTAATATTATTTCAATTGTAGAATGTTACTATCCAGCCATCATATTTACGCCTGGTGGATCATCGACATTAACATTACCTCTTTCATTTCGTCGTAGTCAAGATTTTAGCATACTTGCAACAGTTGAATTCAATTGTACAAAGTCCGTCACTGTCAAATATCAATGGGTAATTCGAAGTTGTACAACAGTCTGTGTAACTTCAGTTCAATTAGCTGCAACAGTATCAACAAAAATTAAAGAATTATATATTCCAGCGCGAGCACTTTCATACGGTACATTTCAATTTGAATTGCAGGTGAATATAAGTGGCGTATATCAAACAAGAGTATCAAACGTTCTCTATGTTCAAATAAATCCATCGGGTATAACAGCAAATCTTGTTCAATTAGGTACATCATTTATTACAGTTGGTTATGACAAAGATTTGGTATTGGATCCAGGATCATTTTCTGTTGATGCTGATTCGAATAATTTCAATAGTACAGTAAGTGTTTTATATTAAAATCGTGCTGTTGTCTAATTTCATTAATCTAGTTATGGAAATATAAATATTATTGTCGAATTTATGGCGTATCCATGTATCCTAATATCGGCGGTATTTTAATACCTATTGATAATCCTCTCAATGATCAATCAAATTCATCATGTTTATCGAATTGGTCTGGAGTTCAATATGGAAATATCTATCAATCATCAATAACTATACTTCGTCGAAATCTTCGATCGAATCGAACATATCAATTCATGGTTCAAATGGAAAGTCGTCGAAATACATCGAATCAAGCCACTGGTTATGTTCTTGTCCGAGTTGAAGATGCTCGTCCACAATTAATTATCATTGGATGTGTCATATCAACAATGTGTTCGCCGAATCTCGAATATCAAATTGTGAATCCAACAACGCAAGTAGCTCTCTTTGCACTTTGCGTTGGCAATTGTACAGCAATTCGAAATATAACTTGGACGATTCATTTCGGTTCAATGAATGACTCATCGAATGATACCGAATGGACTTTGTTTACTCAAATGTCAACCTATAGAAATATTTGGTTTTTCGGAAGTAATACAAGTAATTTTACAGCAACCAATCAATTGTTTCCGTCGTATCCACAAATTAAATTCTGGCGTTTTCAAGTTACTTATTCATTTCCAAGCGAAACAAGTTCAAGTGCATTAAATTTTATCATCAATCAACCACCTGTAAACGGCTCATGTATGGTTACGCCATCGAATGGTACGACAAATACTCTCTTTGCTATTATCTGTGCGGATTGGGTTGATGATGATGGTTTAAAAGATTATTCATTATATTTCTGGACGAATAATCCATCGAAACGAACGATCGTCGCTTATTCGTTGAATTCACAATTTGAAGTTCGTCTGCCAACTGGTGATGCGCGCACTTCCGAATTAAATCTCCTCGTTACAATTCGAGATCAATTAGANTGTGTAGCTGAATATCATCTGGCATCAGTCTATGTTCAAGCTGATTCCGNAAGTATACAAAATCTAATTACTACTTTTCAATCACCATCATCCACTGATAATATCATTCAAAATCCAATTGTTCAATTACTTTCAAGTGGAGATCAGAATACTGTTGGACAAGTGATCGGTGCTGTTTCTCAAGAATTTAATAAAATGAACGAAAAAAGTGTTGATGAAGCTGCTGCAAAAGGAATACCTTGTGCAAGTATATCAATATCATCCTTAGGTAGTCAACGTATTTCACAACAAACCGAATTTAATCAATCGGCATTGATTGAATTTAAGAAAGAATTAAATTCTCATGCCAATGTTCGAGAATATCTTCTAACATTTACAAACGAANTAGCCATTACAACATCGAATAGTATCAAACTACAATCAGCTACATTAGCACAACTAACTAAAGCAACCAATCAATTAAGTCGAGCAAGTTTAAACAATGCTCTAGATCGATGTTATCAATTGACGTTAGCACTCCATGCAATGAGTAGTAAAATTGCCTATGAAGATGCACAAATTGCTGCAACACAATTGATTCAATGTGGAACGAATATTCTAAGTGTAATAAGAACAATTTTCCTATAAATAAATATATCAGCGAATGAATGTATGCATGTTTTTTGTAGGCTGTCAATGGACCTTTACAAAAACGAACATCGACTCTCGATCTCGATGAAACACGAGCATCGGCTATACCCGATGATTATGAGACCGATTTAGAATCTGAATGGACGAAAATAAGTAAACTCGATGATAAAAATTCTTATTATCAAAAGCAAACAGCCAATCAAATACAAACTCGTATTAATCAAATGATTTCATTATTAACATCGACATTAAATATTCATATTAATATCGGACAAGATTTANCCATGAATACATCCGAAGTTTTCATGTCGTTAGAAACAACATCTCTCGAATNATTNGCTAATAAACGATTCAATCCAATTGATCAAGCAGAAATTCGTTTGCCGACAAATTTTCAATTGAACATTACNAATGAAAATAGTTCNAGTGTTTCCATTCGATCGATGGTCGAACCATTGGCATCATTTGGTAATTCGAAAACATCNACATATACCAATCTTTCGACATCGATTTCACTTTCATTGATCGATGAAAATGGACATGAAATTCGTTTCGAAACAAGTCAATTGGAACCCATTGAAATCTTCATTCCACGTGATCCGAATTTAATCGTACCAGATATGATTCTACAAAATGTGACATCAAACAATTCGATAGCACATCAACAATTATTCAATTTACATTATATAAATCTTACCGATCAACATTCAGTTTCAATTCATTTAGAAATCGAATCATTGAATCGAAATCTTAGTTATTTATTAATCTATAAATTCGATCGAATACCGCAATTAACCGATAATTGGACATTATTTTGTTCGGAAAATCTTTCAAATGAGAATACGTTTACTTATTTTATTGATAATCAACAAACTAAACAACATCAATCATTTATATTCGGTTTACGAGAATTAACTCCGAATGAATCGATCAATTTCTGTTCGAATTCAACGATCAGTGTTCCAATAATCAATTCACGACACAATTTTACATCGAATTATAAACTTCGAACTTATACATCCGGTTGTTACTATCTCGATACCGATGGTCAATGGCAATCCGATGGTTTACGTGTTGGTTCTCAAACAAATCACAATCGAACACAATGTTTTTCAACTCATTTAACAACATTTGCCGGTGGTTTTAATGTTCTACCCGAGCCAGTCAATTGGCAATATGTATTTGCCAATGCTGATTTTATGAAAAATAAAACGATTTATTCAACAGTCATTTGTATATCAGCAATTTACTTGATTCTTCTTGTTTTCGCTCGACACAAGGATAAGAAAGATATTGAAAAATTAGGTGTTACACCTTTGCTTGACAATCACTCAGAAGATCGATATTATTATCAATTGATTGTGTTTACCGGTCGACGGAAGAATGCAGGAACAAAATCTCGTGTTCAATTTATTCTATCGGGNGATCATGANGAGACACATGTTCGAACGTTAGCCGATTCGAAACGAACGATTCTACAACGTGGTGGTATCGATGCGTTTGTCGTAGCTGTACCGAAATGTTTAGGTCCATTGAGTCATATTCGTATTTGGCATGATAATTCTGGTTCAGGAGAAGCATCATCTTGGTTTTTGAAGTATATTCTCGTTCGAGATTTGCAAACAATGGAAAAATTTCATTTTATTGCTCAACGTTGGTTTGCTGTTGAACATGACGACGGTAAAATCGAACGAACTCTACCCGTAGCAAGTCATTTGGAGAAGAGTGAATTTTCGTATTTATTATCGAAACAAGCCTATCACAATGTGTCCGATGGGCATCTCTGGTTTTCGATATTCTCTCGTCCGGCATCGCCGAGATTTACACGTGTTCAACGATGTACTTGCTGTTTTGTTCTATTATTCGTGTCCATGTTTTTGAATATCATGTATTATGATTTGAAAAGTTCAACAAGTACATCGGGTCTAACAATCGGACCGCTTTTTATCGGCATTGAACAAGTAAAAATATCGATGTTCTGTTTATTTTTTGTGAGAATAAATGTTCATTTATAGATTGTAATCGGTATTATTGTCGAACTGTGTGCATTGATTCCGAGTTTATTATTAGTTCAAATCTTTCGTCGTCTTCGATCTCGCCGTCCATCGATTTCTGCTCTTCATCAAACTGTTTCACAATTAAAACCAAATACAACAATTAAAAGTCAATCATCAAACAAATCATTCACTTTTCCTTGGTGGTTTATTTTCATTGCCTATGGTTTAAGTATCATCTTAGTCGGTGTTTCGATTCTATTTATTATCGCTCGTGGAATCGAATTCGGTGATACAAAAACTCAACAATGGTTAATTTCTATAGTCACAAGTTTCTGTTCGTCAGTTCTTCTTACTCAACCATTGAAAATCTTAGCACTATCGATTGTATTTATTTGTCTTTGTCGAAAATCCGATGATGATCAAACAGCAAATGAATATCTCGATGAAAATCAATTGGATTTAGACGACAATGAAGAATATCTTCATTCGAAAATCGAACCGATTTTTATCTCTCGATCAAAAATTCCAACAACTCGTTTAGATGAAACTGAACTCGAACTTGCTCGTCAAGATCGACTCAAAGAGATTCGCATGTGGTCCGTCATTCGTGAAACATTGACTTATCTCATTTTTCTCAGTCTAATCTTCGCTATTACTTATTCACATCGAACAACAGACACATTTCAACAAGTCAATCATCTGAGAAAGTATTTTCGTTCGAAATCAATTGTCTATTCAATCAATGACTATTGGACTTGGTTAGAAACGAATTTTGTTGATAAGATCCGTGCTCAACAATGGTATAATAATGATATACCACTAAATTTAAATGGATATATTAATGATAAAACCAATCGATTGATTGGCTGGGGTCTCATGAGACAATTGCGTATTCAATCCGATCTATGTCCGTATGATAAATTGAGTTTAACATGTTCATTTGAGTATGATAAATCAAATGAAGAAACTAACTCATTCGAAATCGGTTGGCTTAATCGAACGATAACAAAAGGCAATACGAGTATTGAAAAAGCATTTGAATATCAATCGAGTCAACAATTGGATAGTTATGTTTATCAAGGTGAACATGGCAAATATTCGGGAGGTGGTTATGTCTATGAATTTCGTGGTCGTCTATCGGAAATCAAAAATAATCTATCTGAACTTCATCGATTCGGTTGGATCGATACAAAAACTCGAGCAATTCTAATTCAATTGAATTTATACAATCCCAATGCACAACTATTTACATCAGTTAGTATTCTAACGGAATTTCTATCAACGGGCGGAACAGCAACACGAACTCGTTTTGAACCAATGAATTTCTATTTAACATTGAACTCATGGACACAATTAATTTGTTTGATCGTTTATTTATGTTTTATTATTTATCTTATGTTCGGACAAATGAAACTCATTCATCAATTGAAATTCAACTATCTTCGTCAATTTTGGTCATTAATCGAACTTGGAATTATTATTTGTTCGTGGATGGCTATTGGAATTTATATACTTCGATATCGAGAATATTATCGTATTGGTCAATTATTCAATCAAAGTAAAGGTTATGCATATATTAATCTGCAATATTCAACTTATTTAAATGATTATTTAACATTTATTTATGCGTTTTGTTGTTTTTTTGGTACGCTTAAATTAGTTCGTCTATGTCGTTTTAGTCCACGTTTATATTTATTTATTCAAACACTTGAAAGTGCGACACAAAAATTAATTGCATTTGCTTTTATGTTTACAATTGTATTCACTGGATTTATTTGTTTATTTTATTTTCTTTTTCAATCAACATTATTCTCTTGTTCGACCATTTTACAAACAATTCGAATGTTATTCGAAATGACATTAATGAAATTCGATGTCTATGAATTGATCAATGTGTCACCAGTTTTAGGTCCACTAGCATTTAGTTTCTTTATTTTTATTGTTGTTTTCGTTTGCATGAGTATGTTCTTATCGATAATCAACGATAGTTTTCAACGAGCAAAAGAAAATGCTAAACAAGATCAGGAACATATTTATTCATTTATGATCGAACGATTTCTTCGATGGATCGATTGGAAAAAACAGCGAACAGAAGATGAAACTCATGAAGAATACGATGTTCGAATGCGTGATCAATATTTCCATCCGATCGAAGGTTTTCCTGAGAAAGTCGATCAATTATTTGAAGTATTAAATCAAGTATGACCATTGAATTTTTAGTTTATCTTTTCAGTAGTTGTTTTTTTTTTGTAGATTTATGTATCACAAGTCGATCGACAAACAAAAAGAGAATAGATACTATAGTTTTTAAATCATACATGTTTCTTCTGTGTTTGTATCGCAACCAGTTTGTTCAGATTCAGTAGTTTGTTGTGCTTCTTTAGTTAGATATTTCAAATAATGTAACATATTCGATTGCTAAACAAAAGAAAAACAAGTTCACACATTAATATTAATATAGATAGCATACTTGATTTGTTTTATCATCCATTGATTTTGATGATCGATATACGTCCTGTCCGAGTGCTTCTTCAATATCTTCGATTTGTTTCGTTATGTTTTGATTGACATTGATACTGAATTTAGTTCGACTTATGTGTTGACGTTTTTTTTCATGGAATATTTTCTTGAACAATCGATGAATATGCGAGAGGAAAATGAATGGTGCTGGAAGAAACGGTCGTTTTAAATGATATCGAACTAATGCATACTGTTGAAATTTCCATATGCAATCTGTATCGACTGTAAGACGATCAAATATGTTGCTTAAAAAAAGCAAAAAATCGAATAGAAAACAAATTTACGTAACTATCGATTTCTACCTAAACATTGCAATGAGAAGATTGATTAACAGAACACTTCCAATGGTTATAAATCCGATCAATAAGAAAAATACAACATATCCACTCAATTGATAATTTTCTTCAGAGAGAAAACAAATATTCAGTTCTACATTAATAAGTATATAAAACTACCTTCGATTTTATCAATTGCATAGAGTTCACCAAAGATTTGCCAATAGGAAAGATTAATAATATCTCTTAGTATATGCCAAGAAAATGTTTGATTATTATGAATTAAACTATAGGCTGGTATTCCAAAGGCCAATACAAAAACTGTTAAAATCAACATAAAATATTTCAAATCATGAATCATTTCTCCGATCATGACGAGTTTTGGACCGAGTCGTTTAAATACTGAGACGAGATCCAATGTTCGAATAAACCAAATTGACAAATCAATGGCTAGCAGATTTCGAGCAAAACAAAAACATGCTTGACATCGATAAAATCGAAGAATACAAGCGAGAATAAATAGACTAATCGCAAGTGCATCGATTTTATTCCAGAATATTGAGAAATGTTGATAAATTTTACGAGCTATTCCACGACATTGTTTCGATTGAATCTATATAAACAAATACAGTCTATAGATATATATAAATTCTCAGATTTACTTGTCGAATTTCTTCACAGAGCAGAGTAAAAACCCACATAATTAATACAAGTTCGATCATTGATGGTGTATCAAGAATTTTTGTCGTTTTTTTATCATCGTTTTGTGTTTTATTATTCACCACACTGCATTGATCTGATTGAAATTCATAGAATGGATAATAATCACATAGAATCATATATGAAAATAACATTAAGAAAATCATATGAGAATACTAAAAAACACAAAGCCATTCTCGAAATTGTTTTCTTTGCTGTTCAAAGAAGGAGCTTACTAGATTGTAAAGATATTTAACACAAGGTGCTGATATGAACAATAGGAGATTATTGAAATAAGTTCGTAGAGTCATTTTTGTTTTTAATTTCTGATCTACTCGGTGATTTTCACTAATAAATCCTGAGTGATACGATAGAAAAGGACTTGAACAAAGTATGAAACTCGAAAATACTATTCGAAATTGTCCTGTATCAGAACTAATATATCCATGCCTACATTCAAAAAAACAACAAGACGTGCAAAGCATATCTAATGAACATCCTCAATGTTTACCAAATATCATTGAGTACGTCTTGTACAGCTG
>JGI26536J50258_1002101_pt1 | contig 12938 bp, 9 predicted proteins | sample ThiBiot_750_plan_FD_50258 | JGI IMG/M metagenome (IMG submission 50258)
CGCCCCGTGCCGCGCGGCCTGCGGCGGCGAGCGCGTTGATTTCGGCATGAGGGCCGCCGGCGAACTGATGCCAGCCGCTGCCTGCCATGACGCCGTCACGCNCGATCACGCAGCCTACTCGCGGGTTGGGGCTGGTACTATACAAGCCNTTTTCAGCAAGCCGCAAGGCACGAGCCATGCAGGCATGATCGTCCGGCGAAAACGGGGTGGNAGACTGGTTCATCGCGAACCTTTGCCTGGGAACAAGGTCTTTGCNCAGCGTCCCGGCATGGAGTTGGACAATAGTGGATCGGAATCAGGTTTTTTTTACCNCCGCCTGCCGTGGCGGCCTGGGAATCTTCGGGATCTTGGGAACCCTTTGCACCTTTTGCACTTCCTTGATCGCGTCATGAAAATCGTCCGCATCCTGGAAACTTCGATAAACGGAAGCAAAACGGATGTAGGCCACCTTGTCCAGCCTGTAGAGTTCCTGCATGACCATTTCCCCAATCGTGCGCGAGGGGACCTCCCTTTCTCCCAGGCTCAAGAGTTTCTGGATGATACGGTCCACGGCTGCATCCACATATTCCGTCGGAACCGGCCTTTTATGCAGGGCTCGCATGAAACTGGTGAGCATTTTATCGCGGCTGAATTCCGAGCGATTGCCATCCTGCTTTACTATCTGAGGAAGCCGCAGCTCCACGGTTTCATAGGTGGTGAAGCGTTTGTCGCATACAGGGCAGCGGCGGCGGCGGCGTATGCGNTCTCCTTCTTCGCTGACGCGCGAATCAATGACGCTGGTGTCGCCCGCATTGCAGAAAGGACACTTCATGAGCCAAAGCTGGCGCAGATAAGCCGGGCAGCCGTGACTCGCGCCACTTGCAGGTATCCGGCTGATGCTATTTTCAAGCGGAAAATTCCTGGTAAACCGGAAATCCTGCGCATAACGCCTTTGCCTGNGCTGCAACGCCCAGGATCACGGCGCGGTCTTCCGGCGCATCCAGCACATCGGCGATCAGGTTTGCGAGCTGTTCCGCTTCGATCTCGGTAAAGCCACGCGTGGTTATGGCAGGCGTGCCTATGCGGATGCCGCTGGTGACGAAAGGCTTTTGCGGGTCGTTGGGGATGGCGTTCTTGTTGACGGTGATGTGGGCGAACTCCAGCGATTGCGCCGCCTGCTTGCCCGTGAGGTTCTTCGGGCGAAGATCCACCAGAAACATATGGCAGTCCGTGCGGCCGGAAACGATGCGCAATCCGCGTTCCTGCAATACCTTCGCCATTACCCTGGCATTGTCGATGACCTGCTCCTGGTAATCCCTGAACGCGCCGCTGGCGGCTTCCTTGAAAGCGACGGCTTTGGCCGCTATCACATGCATCAGCGGACCGCCTTGAGTTTGCGGGAAAACCGCCGAGTTCAGCACTTTTTCGTGCTCGGGCCTGGCCATGATGAAGCCGCCGCGCGGGCCCCGCAGCGTCTTGTGTGTGGTACTGGTGACAAAATCGGCGATGCCCACCGGATTGGGATAGAATCCCGCCGCCACGAGGCCGGCATAATGCGCCATGTCCACGAAGAGATAAGCTCCCACCTCATCGGCGATCTTGCGAAAACGCTTCCAGTCTATCACCAGCGAGTAGGCGGAAGCCCCNGCGACGATCATTTTCGGCCGGTGTTCCTTTGCCAGGCGCGCAACTTCGTCATAATCCAGTTCCTCGGTTTCCGGCTTGAGCCCATAGGCAACCGAATTGAAAATTTTTCCGCTGAGATTGACCGATGCGCCGTGGGTCAAATGTCCTCCATGCGCGAGCGACATGCCGAGGAGCGTATCGCCCGGTTTCAACGCTGCAAGATACACCGCGGCATTTGCCTGGGAACCGGAGTGAGGCTGGACATTGACATACTCCGCGTCGAACAGTGACTTGACGCGGTCTATCGCGAGCTGCTCCACGATGTCCACATACTCGCAGCCGCCGTAATAGCGCTTGCCGGGATAACCCTCCGCATACTTGTTAGTAAGTACTGACCCCTGTGCCTGCATGACCGCAGGGCTGGCATAGTTCTCCGAGGCGATCAGCTCGATATATTCTTCCTGGCGTTGCACCTCGCCCCGGATGGCCTGCCACAATTCCGGGTCGACGTTTTCCAATGTCAGCTTAGGGGACAACATGAGGCTTCAGTCCTTTCGAAATAAGAAAATTATATTTGTATTTATCCTGGCAGCAGCCGAGAAGCATAGCTAGCTTACATTGATAACAGGAAACCTGGACAGATTTTCTATACATCGAGATTGCGCACACCCAGCGCATTTCCTTCTATGAAGGCCCGGCGCGGCTCGACTACGTCTCCCATCAACGTCGTGAAAATTTCGTCCGCGGCGATGCTGTCCTCTATCTGGGCACGCAAAAGCCTGCGGCTTTTTGGATCCATGGTGGTTTCCCACAGTTGCGCGGGGTTCATTTCCCCGAGGCCTTTGTAGCGTTGCGTCCCCAGGCCCTTTTTAACCTCGGACAGCAGCCAGTCGAGCGCCNGCTTGAAGTCGCTGACAGCCTGCTTCTGTTCGCCACGCTGGACGTATGCATCTCCTGACAAGAGGCCATCGAGTACCTCGGCAGTTTGCTTGATTTGGGCATAATCCCCGCTTTGCAGAAAATCCCGGTCCAGGTAACTTGCACGGGTGTTGCCATGATGCACTCGTGCAATCTTCAGCCGGTATTCTTCCGCTGTCGCATCGTACTCGGGAATGATTTTTACGCCGGGAACGCGTGCTTCGAGCCTGCCGCCGCTTTCGGCAGCGCTTTCGGCGCTGTCCAGATCCAGATCGGGATGATGCAGCAAGGCGTGCATCACCTCGCTGTCGGTCATGCGGCTCATGCGCTCGATCACGGCCTCCGCCAGCAGGTACTCGTTGGCAATCTTTTCCAGTGTTTCACCGGTAAGGGGCGGCTTGCCATTGCCCGGATGCAGTTCGGCATCGGCGAGCGCCAGACCCAGGAGATATTGCTTCAGCTCATGGTCATCCTTGATATAGCGCTCCTGCTTGCCATGCTTGATCTTGTAGAGCGGGGGCTGGGCAATATAAATATGACCGCGTTCGATCAACTCAGGCATCTGCCGGTAAAAAAAAGTAAGCAACAAAGTACGGATATGAGATCCATCCACATCCGCATCCGTCATGATGATGATGCGGTGATAGCGCANGCGGGCGGAATTATATTCATCCTTGCCTATGCCGGTGCCCAGCGCGGTAATGAGGGAAGCGATCTCCTGCGAGGAAATCAGCTTGTCGAATCTCGCCTTTTCGACGTTGAGGATCTTTCCCTTGAGCGGCATGATGGCCTGGAATTTGCGATCTCGCCCCTGCTTGGCCGACCCCCCGGCCGAATCTCCTTCCACCAGGTAAAGTTCGCAGAGGGAAGGATCTTTTTCCTGGCAATCGGCCAGCTTTCCCGGCAGCCCCATGCCATCCAGCACGCCTTTGCGCCGGGTCAGCTCACGCGCTTTCCTGGCGGCCTCGCGCGCTCTTGCAGAATCGATGATTTTTCCGCAGATGGTTTTGGCATCGAGCGGATGCTCCAGGAGAAACTCCGCCAGTTTTAAAGCGACGATTTCCTCGACCGCCGGGCGCACTTCCGAAGAAACGAGTTTTTCCTTGGTCTGGGAGGAAAACTTGGGCTCGAACAGTTTTACCGACAATACGCAGGACAGGCCTTCCCGCATATCATCGCCGGAAGTTTCCACCTTCGCCTTTTTTCCCAGCTCATTTTTTTCGATGTAGTTGTTGAGCGTGCGGGTCATCGCGGCGCGCAGGCCGGTCAGGTGCGTTCCGCCATCCTTCTGGGGAATGTTGTTGGTAAAACATAAAACCTGCTCGGTATAGCTGTCATTCCACTGCATGGCGACTTCCACCAGTATGCCATCCTTGTCGCCGGCAGCATAAAAAATGCTGGGATGAATGACGGACTTGGTCCGGTTGACGTATTCGACAAAACTCCTCACGCCCCCAATGAAGGCAAAATGCTCTTCCTTGGCATTGCGCTGGTCGACCAGATGGATTTTGACGCCATTATTGAGGAAGGAAAGTTCGCGCAGGCGTTTGGCCAAAATATCGAAATGGTATTCGATATCACCGAAAATTTCCTTGCTGGCCAGGAAATGCACTTCGGTCCCCCGTCTTTCGGTTTTGCTGGTTGCGGCGAGCGGGGCGACGGGCACACCCATATGGAATTCGATTTGATGGATTTTTCCGTCCCGGCGAATGGTGAGGCGCAGCCATTCCGACAACGCATTGACTACGGAGACGCCGACGCCGTGCAGGCCTCCGGAAACCTTGTAGGAATTATCGTCGAATTTACCGCCTGCGTGGAGTTCCGTCATGACGATCTCGGCAGCCGAGCGCTTTAATTCGTCATCCTGTTTTATCCCCGTGGGAATACCGCGCCCGTTGTCCTGCACCGTAATGGAATTATCGGGATGAATAATGACGGCAATTTCGTCGCAATGGCCCGCCAAGGCTTCGTCGACAGCGTTATCCACGACCTCGAACACCATGTGGTGAAGCCCCGTGCCATCGCTGGTATCGCCAATATACATTCCGGGACGTTTGCGTACTGCGTCCAGCCCTTTCAGGATCTTTATGCTGTCTGAACCGTAATCAGTCGATTTAGCGCTTTTTTGCCGTTCTTTGTCTGCCATTGCCTTGCCTTGGNTGTAATTCTTGGTGTAATAACCGGATCACTGGGTTTTTCCGGGAGAAATCAACGCGAAACGGGCGGTATGCCGTTTTATAGTTGCATGGGCTGCAGCCTATATTCTCATGGGCATGACCACATACTTGAAATGATCGTCGCCCGGAATCTGGATAAGCGCGCTGCTGTTCGCATCGCCAAAGGAGCATTGCACCGTTTCGCTGTCCAGATTCGTCAGAGCATCGAGGAGATAGGTGATGTTGAAACCTATGTCCAGCGCGTCTCCATCATACTCGAGCTCCAGATCTTCCTGCGCTNCCTCCTGCTCGCTGTTGCTGCAAACGATGCGAAGATTGTCCGAAGTCAAGATCAACCGCGCACCACGGAATTTTTCGTTGGACAGAATCGATGCGCGCTGCAGTGTCTGCAACAGTAACGCCCGGTTTACGTTGAACTGTTTCTGGTATCCGGCCGGTATCACCCGATTGTAATCTGGAAACTTTCCGTCGACGACCTTGGAAACCAGCACGACATTGGAAAAGGTGAAGCGGATCTGGTTCTGAAGAAGCTCCACTGTGACGGGTTCGTCGTTTTCCGCCAGCAGCTTGGCCAGTTCCAGCACCACCTTTCGCGGCAGGATCACCTCGCGCTTGTCCTGCCAAGTATCCAGCGGCATGAGGGCAAAAGCAAGGCGATGACCATCGGTGGCAACCACCTTCAGATGATTTTCTTCGATTAGCAATAGCAAGCCATTGAGATAATACCGAATGTCCTGCTGAGCCATCGCGTATTGAACCAGGGATAGCAGGTGCTTCAATTCCTTTTGCCTGACGGTTATTTTCGCCTCCGATTCCAGGTTTTCCGGAAACTTCGGGAAGTCTTCCACAGGAAGGGTTTGCAGGGTGAAACGGCTCTTGCCTGCTTTGGCGAAAAGCCGATTTTCATCGGTTTCCAGCGTTACCTGGACGCTATCGGGCAGAGCACGCAGAATGTCCTGGAGCTTTTTCGCGGCTACGGTAACCGCTTGTGCCGAGTCTTTTTCAATTCCCTCATTTGCCGTGGTGGTTATCTGAATTTCAAGATCGGTTGCTACGAAGGAAATTTCTTCATTCGTTGTCTGGACAAGCACGTTTGAAAGGATAGGCAGGGTGTGGCGCCGTTCGACGATGCCGGTCACGATCTGTAGCGGCTTAAGTAATGTATCCCTTTTCGTTTGTATCAATTTCATTTATTTAAATCCAGATAATCGTTAATAAATAGCTGGAAACTTCGTTATAAGTATTAAATTCCTTGTTACATCAGGGGACTGCCTCTATTTTTCAGCAGGTATTGCCAAGGTATCGACTGTGGATGTTTTGGGGATATAAATGTCCTTGCGGCAAAATTCCCTGGTTATCCACAATCCACTCAATCCTATCCGGTTGAGTTATCCTCTGAGGATGTGGAGCAGCGTATTAAAATCCCGATTGATCGCCGGATCGGAAGCGCGTAACTCGGCAATTTTGCGGTACCCGTGCAAAACAGTCGTGTGATCTCTTCCGCCAAAGGCTTCGCCTATATCCGGGAGGCTAAGCGGAGTCAGCTCCTTGGAGATGGCCATGGCCATCTGGCGCGGCCTGGCGACGATGCGGGAGCGTTTTTTCGAATACATTTCAGCTACCTTGATTTTATAGTAGTCAGCCACGGTCTTCTGGATATTTTCAATGGAGATTTGCCGGTTTTGCACTGCCAGCAAGTCTTTCAGCGCTTCNCTCGCCAGGTCCAGCGACAAACCGTGGCCGGTAAACCGGGAATAGGCGAGCACCCGCTTCAGGGCGCCTTCCAGTTCGCGCACGTTGGAGCGGATATGCTTGGCAATGAAGAAGGCGACGTTTTCATCCAGCACAATATTTTCAATCAAGGCTTTTTTCAACAGGATGGCGACGCGCATTTCCAGCTCCGGCGGTTCTACCGCAACAGTCAGGCCCCACCCGAAACGTGAAATCAGCCGTTCCTCCATTCCCGAAATTTCCTTCGGATAGGAGTCGCAGGTAATGATCACCTGCTTGTGCGCTTCTATCAGGGCATTGAATGCGTAGAAAAACTCTTCCTGCGTGCGGTTCTTCCCCCCGAAAAACTGGATATCGTCGATCAGCAATAAATCCAGCGAATGATAGTATCGTTTGAACTCGTCGAAGGCCTTATGTTGGTAAGCGCGCACTACGTCTGAAACGTACTGTTCTGAATGGATGTACCGGACCTTGGCTTTGCTGTTCTGCTCCAGAACGAGGTTACCTATAGCCTGGATCAGGTGCGTTTTCCCCAGTCCGACCCCACCGTAAATGAAAAAAGGGTTATAGGCAGTGCCGGGCCGCTCTGCTACCTGGATTGCGCCTGCCCGGGCCAACTGGTTCGCTTTTCCGGTAACGAAGCTGTTGAATGTGAAGGCCGGGTTGAGCCGGCTGGGGTTGCTTCCCCCGGAAACTTTTTGCGCCGGCTTTGCGGNATGCTTCTCGACAGCGATGACCGCTTTGGCATGGTTCATTCCTGGCGGACAAGCTTTCGCGGGAGATTGGTGCGCAAGCCTCAATTGGAAATTAACTGCCTGCGAAAAATGCTGTTCCGCCATCTCGTCGATAAGCGGCAGGAAGTTGTCCTTGACCCATTGCAGGACAAACCGGTTGGGCGCGATAAGCGTGGGTTCGGCCGTGTCGGATGCACTGTCTAGGCGCAGCGGTTTGATCCAGGTGTTGAACTGCTGGGAGCTCAATTCCTTCTCAAAATACGCGAGACAGAATAGCCAGAAGGATTCCATTGCGGGCATGATTCTTGTACTGTGCGGGAAAAATAAGCGGGGGGCTCAAAGCGGGAGAATCGATTATTCTAGTCTGTTCCCACTCACTTATCCACAGGCCGGGGGAAAAATATAGGTTGACTAGGATTGGCTAAAGAGTTGTAATGCGAAGTTTTATTTAGCAAGCTTAGGGGAGAAGGAAGAGCAATGAAACGCACTTATCAGCCGTCCGTGACGCGCAGGAAGCGGACGCACGGGTTCCGGGTCCGGATGAAAACCACTGGCGGAGCGCTTGTCATCCGAGCCCGTCGTGCCAAGGGGCGAGCACGCCTGGCGGTATGATTGCATCGCATCGCTAGCTTGAGCCGGGATTTTATTAATCGCTTTCCGAAAAGTCACCGGCTTCACGATGCAGAAGAATTCTCCGCAGTTATCCGGTTTCGCTGTTCTGTGAGCAGTGAATTCCTTCAGGCTTTTGCAAAACCGAATGATCGGGCGCACCCCCGCCTGGGATTGATTGTCGCCCGGAAAATCGAGCGCTTGGCAGTCAACCGGAACAGGATCAAACGTGAGTTGAGGGAAGCGTTTCGTGCACAACAGGGGCAGATGGCTGGCCTGGATCTCGTGTTGCGCTTGCGCCGCCCCTTGCGGCAGGCAGGCTCCGGGCTGGCGGAAGAGGCGGGCAAGCTCATGATGCAATTACAGCGATGTCGCGGATAATCATTGGTTTCATCAAGATATATCAATATTGTCTGAGTCCGTTTTTCGGTCCTTCGTGCCGTTTCAGCCCTTCCTGTTCGCATTATGCGTGCGAGGCGCTGGACAGACACGGATTTTTTCGGGGAACATGCCTTGCTGCATGGAGGATATTGCGCTGCAATCCGTGGGGACGGGGCGGACATGATCCTGTTCCCTAGGCGCTGTTTGCGCTATCGTGGGTCGCCGAATTCGAGGAGTCCTTTAATCGTAGTGAAAATAATAAGACAGTAAGCAAGATGGATACCCAAAAACTCGTACTTTTCCTGATTTTTTCAACTTCGCTGCTATTTCTTTGGGATGCCTGGCAAAAGGAGCGCCTGGCTCCACCCCCTGCTTCGGTAGCCACACAGGGGGCGACTGGAGAGGCCGGCGCGCCTCATCAGGAAGACATGCCCATACCGGGGGAAAAGCTCGCTACGGCACAGGCTGGCTCGGGACCTTCGAGCTCGGACGGCACGGTTCCGGTGAAAGCTGGCAATCTCCCTGTGGGGGAAAAGATCACCGTCAAGACAGATCTCGTCACCGCGGAAATCGATACAGCGGGAGGGGACCTGCGCCGTTTGGAGCTGCTCCAGCACCCGGACAAGGAAGACAGGAGCAAGCCGTTCGCGTTGCTGCAAGCTCGGCAGGGGCATGTTTACATAGCTCAATCCGGGCTCATAGGGGACAGCCTTCCCAATCACAAGACCCGTTATACCGCGGACTCGGAAAGCTATGCGCTGCAGGCGGGGGAGGATAAAGTGGAGGTGCGGCTGGCTGGTCCGGAAGTGGATGACGTGCGCGTCACAAAAATCTACACTTTCCGCCGGGGCAGTTATGTCATCGATGTGAGCTTCGAAGTGGCCAATGGTGGGGCCGCGACAATCCAGCCATTTTCCTATTTCCAGATGCTTCGCGATAGTCCGCCGCCGGTGGGATCGTTTTTCATGGTTCCAACCTATACCGGCGCTGCGCTCTATACCGAGCAGGAAAAATTCAAGAAAATCGAATTTTCCGCCCTGGATAAAGGCACGGCAAGCTATCCCAAGAATGCGGATAACGGATGGATAGCCATGCTGCAGCACTACTTCCTTACAGCCTGGCTGCCCAAGGAAAAGACGCAGCGTGAATTTTATGCCAAGCGGCTAGCCGATAATGAATATACGGCGGGCGTGATCGTTCCGGTAGGGGTGATAGAGCCAGGCAGCACAGCGCGTGTCACCGTTCCGCTGTATGCTGGTCCGGAAGAGCAGAGCAAGCTCGCGGAAGTGGCGCCCGGACTGGATCTGGCGGTCGATTACGGGTGGCTGACGGTAATAGGTGCGCCGTTATTCTGGTTGTTGTCGTTGTTTCAGTCCTGGACCGGGAACTGGGGGGTGGCAATCATCCTGTTGACGATGTCGGTGAAACTGGCTTTTTTCCCCTTGTCCGCCGCGGGATACCGTTCCATGGCCAAGTTGCGGCTGGTCACGCCGAAACTTCAGCGGCTGCGCGAACAGCATGGGAACGATCGCGAGCGGATGCATCAGGCCATGATGGAATTTTATAAAACGGAAAAGATCAATCCGATGGGGGGTTGCCTGCCGATATTGGTTCAGATTCCGGTGTTCATCTCGCTTTACTGGGTATTGCTCGCGAGCGTGGAGCTCCGGTACGCGCCGTTCGCGTTATGGATAGAAGATTTATCTTCGCCCGATCCTTATTACGTCCTACCCGTGATGATGGCGATCTCCATGTTCTTCCAGACCAAGCTCAGCCCTCCCGCGACTGATCCCATACAGCAGAAGGTCATGCAGATCATGCCCTTTGCCTTTGCTGTTTTCTTTTTCTTCTTTCCAGCGGGCTTGGTGCTTTACTCTCTCGTGAACAATGTGCTTTCCATTGCTCAGCAATGGCAGATCACACGCATGATCGAGCGTAGTGCAGGGACTTCAGGCGCTGCTGGCAAAAAGAAGGATACTCTCAAAAGCTGATCTGACCCATGCTCACGCGGGGGGCGGCCGCCCCCCGCGTGAGCATGCCGGCACGGCCTTGTAGCGAGCCCACCATATAGCTGAACGTCGAGTACTGCGGAAAGTCTTGGCGTGTCATAGCTTCAAAACGGAAATGAACGGTTAACTGCCGGATTCAGGATCATATTCACTCGTAAGTAAGTGATCACTTCTGATATCATCGCCGCCATTGCTACACCACCCGGAAGGGGCGGGATCGGCGTGGTGCGGGTTTCAGGACCAAACCTCCATGGGCTGGTCTTGAAGATGGTCGGAAGTATGCTCCAGCCGCGTCGTGCCACTTTTTGCAAGTTTCTTGATGAGAACGGCTCGGCGATCGACCAGGGCATCGCGCTCTATTTCCCCTCCCCCCAATCCTACACAGGCGAAGATGTATTGGAATTGCAGGGTCACGGCGGCACAGCGGTAACCGGCCTGGTGCTGTCGAGTTGCCTTCGCGCCGGCGCTCGCCTGGCCCAGCCGGGGGAATTCACGCTACGCGCATTTTTTAACGACAAGATTGATCTGGCGCAAGCGGAAAGCGTGGCTGATATTGTCAATGCCCGGACCGGAGAGGCGGTCCGGTGCGCATTGCGGTCCTTGCAAGGCGAATTTTCCACGGCGATACACGACATGGTGCGCGCGCTGACAGAATTGAGGACCATGGTAGAGGCCGGCCTGGATTTTCCAGAGGAATATGCGGCGGATGCCGAGCATGGGGAGAGTTCTCGCTTTGCTGCCGATGCCCGGATCGAGGAGAGACTGGAGGAGCTTCAGTCGCGGCTTTCCCGGGTGCTCGCCGCGGCCCGTCAGGGAAGCCTTCTGCGGGAGGGCATGAGCATCGTCATCGCCGGGCAGCCTAACGTCGGGAAGTCGAGTTTGCTGAACAGGCTTGCGGGAGAAGAGGTGGCCATCGTCACTGATGTTCCGGGGACGACGCGCGACACCATCAGCCAGAGCATCGAGGTGGAGGGAATACCCTTGCACGTGACGGATACGGCCGGACTGCGGGAGACGGTGGATGCCGTGGAAAGGGAGGGCATTGGGCGGGCGCGTGGGGCCTTGAGCAAGGCGGATCTGGCACTGATGCTGATGGATTGTCGCAGCGGCATGACTGCCGCAGACCGGGCCATACTGGACAGTTTTCCGCGCGAGCTGCCGGTGCTTCATGTATATAACAAGACGGATCTCGCAGCCGGGATGGTGCCCAACGGCGTGGGGGATGCCGACGGGCAGGAAATTTACCTTTCAGCGAGAACTGGCTTGGGTATCGAGCTGTTGCGCCGGAAGCTGGCGGATCTCGCCGGCCGCAAATCCGGCACGGAAGCCGAAGGCATGTTCATGGCGCGCCAGCGGCATTTGCAGGACTTGGCGCGGGGAGGCACGCATATTCAGCAGGCGCTGGGCTTGGTTGGCGATCCTGGCCAGGCGGTTTTTGTCGCGGAAGAGCTACGTCTGGCACAGCAATCCCTTTCCTCCATCACGGGCGAATTCACCGCTGATGATTTGTTGGGCGAGATATTTTCACACTTCTGCATCGGTAAATAGCCACTTGGCGCTGCACGCACCAGTCGCCTGCAGTCCATTGCTGGTGGGTTGAGGCTGCAGACTGAAAGTCCGGATACGCGTCGCCTGAACGACGCGTTCTAATCGGGTTCCATCTGAGATCATCGTCGGGCCTCGGCTCAAAACGATGCTCCAGATATTGCTCAATCATCTCCCCGTCATTTGACCTACCGTTGCACAAAAGTACTCTCTCGCCCAAAAATGCTTTCCCCGACAATGCTTTCCCCGACACTTTTTCTTCAGGCGCGGATGATCTTCAAACAGCTTGCTCGATGTGCGACCCTTGATCCGCCTCATGATCTCGCTTGGCGCCAACGCCGGCGGACAACTGGTCTGAATGTGCACGTGATCCTTCCTCACCACACCTTCACTATTCTGATCTCAAAGGCTTCACAGGTCTCTCGCACCAGCTCTCGAACTCGCTCCGCTACTTCCTCTTTCAGTATCTTGTACCTGTACCGGTACTTCGTTACCCATACAAAATGATACTCAATCTGGTATACCGTATGACTGCCGCATCTGTGTTCCATGCAACCCCTCGCCTCTTCGTGCATCATATTGTCGCAGCTAAAGCTGACCGGCTAAAGCCGGTGGTTCTAACCTCGGAATGGAAAATAACCGTCCGCAGCCTGTGCTTATGTTTCACGTGAAACATAAAGTTCTGCAACCAGAAGAAAACTCATGAGCTGATTATCCATGGCGTGCGCTACCCGCTGCTTACCCTGTCCTCCATTTTGCCGTAAAATGATCGTCAATGAGGAAGCTTTGTCCTGTTGACATCAATCCAAATGCATTTTCCCCAGCAATTCGACGTAATCGTAATAGGAGGGGGCCACGCCGGCACCGAGGCGGCACTGGCTGCCGCGCGCATGAGCCAGAAAACCCTGCTGCTCACCCACAATATCGAAACGATAGGGCAGATGTCCTGCAACCCATCGATCGGCGGCATCGGAAAAGGCCATCTAGTAAAAGAGGTAGATGCGTTGGGCGGGGCCATGGCCGTGGCTGCCGACGAAGCCGGGATTCAGTTTCGCACGCTCAATTCTAGCAAGGGTCCGGCGGTGCGGGCTACGCGAGCCCAGGCTGACCGCCAGATTTATCGCCAGGCGATTCGCAAGCGAGTCGAAAATCAGACCAATCTCTGGCTTTTCCAGCAGGGAGTGGATGATCTGATCCTCGAGGGCGAGCGCGTGGCGGGTGTGGTGACG
>JGI26536J50258_1002107_pt1 | contig 12915 bp, 9 predicted proteins | sample ThiBiot_750_plan_FD_50258 | JGI IMG/M metagenome (IMG submission 50258)
TCCCGCTCCCGTTCCCGCTCCCGTTCCCGCTCCTGAGCCTGAATATCGTTTAGAACAGATACCACCTGTTCGTGTTCGTCGACGTAAATTCAAAAAACTTCTCAGTTTATTTAGCTGTTTCGGTTTCGATCAACGTCGTCGTCCAATACCAACACCGACGCCAACACAGAATATTGTTCCGCGTCCGCGAAAGACTAACAGTAGTCAACAGATTTTTTCCGAACCGTTGTATGAGCTATGTCATCATCCTAATCTCTATAAACCGACACGACAGTTTCTAAAACAATTTCAATTGAAACAACTTCATGTTCATTTTCAAGGCAACTTAAATAGAGATATAGAGAGGATACTTCGAGCTCTTCGACAAAATACTACTGTCACTCATTTGAAATTAAATGATATCAATATATCAAGGCAAAATGCTAGTAAAATTATCGAGGTTTCACGCAATAATCATACAGTTCACATACTAGAGATTAACGACATACGTATTTATTAAATTTCGATCGTAATCCTTTCTCTCTTTTGCTTCAATAAGCTTTATGTGCCATTAATTTGCAAAGTGTAATTGTTAAAAGCTTTTTTTTTATTGTTTTGTTGTTTATGATATGTAAATAAAAGTATATATAATACGATGTGTTGTAATATTACTTGTTCGACTGTACCGAATGAATACGAAACCATTTCAAAAATTCGAAGAAAGGATTGTTATTCGATTGCAACGCACAGAATGAGTAATACAATTGTAAATGTACGACGTTGATACATGAGATTATTGTTTTTTTTTTCGTGATTTTGAGAGAAGAAAAAGGAACTGAAAAAAACTTGACAATGACTAATATTTTCAAGGTTAATCTTACGAAGGGAAAAAAACCATCTAGTCGTTTGCATCTGTATAAAAACTGTGCGTCTGTTGGAATAATTTTATTCTTTCATAAAATGGCATCACATCAGCAATGTCGATACAGAGATACTATTAAACATATTCCTATTCGTCAATTAAATGAACAATCATATGTGTTTCTTCAAGATATACAAGATCATTTTCGTGATGTTGCCTACTGCACGTTCGATGAAAAAACAATTCCATTCGAACATGATAACAATGGAGAACGTCTCAACCCATGGCGTATTCAAACGATAGAAGGAAAAATCATTGATTGTCATCCATCGCAAAGCACAATCCAACAATATGATCTTACTGAACTTGTTCAACAACTCCATGATGAAGTGAAAAAAGTCGTGCGACAAAATGATGCGATTCTGCGTCAAACGTTTGAACTAGTGGAAAAAACTATGCCATGTAATTTTATTGTTTTTCCCGAAGATACGAGTCCTATGTACAATCCTGCGAATTGGTTTCGTATGAAATATCGATTGTATTTCTTATGTGAATATGAATATGAAAATGGTACTCAATATCATTTGGCTTATCATGAAGGTTACGAACTAAAAGAACCACGTGAGTTTTTCAAAGAATATGGACCGTATATTCGTAAAATGTTAAGATTTGTCAAGTTTTCGTTATCTGTCGGTGGTGTAGTTGCTGCACCATTAGCACGTCTCGCTTCAGGCACATCTTGTTCTTCTTTGACTATGATTAGAGATTCGCATACAGTTGATAAATTAGGTATTCAGCTCGAAAAATTAGATGCGATTTTGGCAGAAGTCACGAGAACGTCTAACATTAAAACAAATAATAACGATATTCGTTATGTTGAAGGACCTGACTGTCGTGCGCTAGAATATTTTTTGAAAAAGCCAAATGAACGTAATGATCACGGTAATTTATATCAAGCGAACTCAAGTGATGGACACATTCGTTGGACATGTGTTCGACATTGTGATACGGCATACTGCGAAAATGCTCGACAAGAATTACGTAGTAGTTTTGAGAATCTTGGAGGAGAAATTCAAGACGATATCGCTATTATAAAAGGAAAAGAACGAGAAAAACAATTAGAATTATTTCGTATTATTCAACAAGGACTACCGATTTCTTCTATTGTTTTACGCGATATCGAAATAGATGAAAACGATTTTGATAATTTACTTGGCTTTATCTCGAGACAGTCACTTATCTCTCGTCTTACTATAGAGAATATGATTGTGAAAAATTTAGTTGGAAATATGAACAAGCGAACGATTGTATTAAAGCTTCGTAAAGTTCTAGAATATAATGTTAAACTATCCATTGAGTATAGTTTTGAGAAATCTATAAGGTCATTTGAACCNGAATTTTTTGATAGTATTAGTAGTATCGACCCTCGTCTAGTTCTTCAAGTGCGATCCATTGAAAATGAGGGTGCACTTAAATTAGTTGGAACAACACAACAAGGATTTAGTTTATCATTGAATAAATATGATGATAAAATTGATGTTCATTATAGAAGAGTAATTGATAATATTCTTACTAAAGTAAATAACGTAACAAAGATTTCGTTATTTACTGGAAATATTCTAAAAGATAATAACGATAGTTTCTGCCTGTTTTTTAAAACAACTGTAATTCTTCAAGAACTTACAGTTGATTGCAGTTTGACTAAAAATCAAATTAAAATACTATTGAAGATTTTAGAGTTTAATAAAACATTGAAAAAATTAAATATCATCAATATTTGGCGAGAAAAAAATCAATTAGAAATGTTTAGCGACATTTTTCTTGCCATTCAAATGAATCAAAGTATTATTGAATTAAATTTAACATGTGATGATTATTTAATTCCATTCAATTATATTTGGTTTTTTCTTTCAGGAAGTTCTAATATTCAAGTTTTAAAACTTTCAAAATGTCTAATTGAACAAGATATTATTAAAATTTGTGAAGATTTCTTTGAGACAACATCAATTCATACCCTAGGATTAGAATTAGTATGTAACAAATGTGAAGTGTCCCTCCAGCGACTGATAGATGCTATAGATAAAAATAAAAATATTCAGATTCTCGAACTTAAAGGCTCACACGCGAAAGCGAGTTTTGATAGAAGCAAAAATCAAATTCCTGCGATAGAAAGTCATTCAAAAGAACTCGCATTAAAAAAATCCTACAGTTTCTCTGATCCCATCAGTATTAAACAACGTTCTCACTCTGAAACAGATTTAATTAGAGAAATGACATGTCCCTCTCCGAAATAATATTATCCTTACACTGTATTCATGCTTTGTCTATTTTTTTGTCAATTTTTAGCGCGTGTTTTTTTTCTCACAGTTTATTATATATCAATAAAAAACAACATCACAATACAATATTATTTTTCTTCTTTCTATCACACTAGTGTTCTAGTTTGGACTAAGATGCGACGTTAGCCGTTTGATAGCTTCTTCAATATGACGATGTTCGTCGGGACCGCCTACTGTTGAATTATCTCGATAAATTTCAGCTACTTCAATATATTTATGTAATGCTTCTTCATGTTTATTCATTGTCTCCAATGTAGCACTCATATTGAGTAGAACATCAACATATTCATCAAGTGGTAAACGAGGATTTTGTTCAATAGCCCAAGTATAATTCTGTAAAGCTTTGTCATTTAATTGTAGCTTTCGATAGCAATCACCTGTTTTCATGTAGCATCGAGGTTTCAACAAAGGATCTGCTTGACTACAACCAGATGCATTCATAAGAAAAAGTGTTACTTCAAAATACATGACAGCCATTTCATAAGCTCCATTTTGCATGAGTGTATTAGATAATGTAAAGCACATAGTAAGCATTTGTGCCATTGTATCTTGGGATGGATTGACTGATCCATCTAATGAAAATTGTGAAATTAGATTCATCAATTCGCTCATATTTGCATTCATCTGGTCAGCATCTGATTTGCGAATTGGTATAGTGGAATCTATTGGAACATGTTGACTACCAAGTCGCATTTCAATCACTTTTTTATGCATAGCTTCTGCTTCATGTTCATTGTTCTCAGCCGTTGCAATTCGTTGTAAACTTTGATAACAAACAGCTTTTCTCTCTGTATCATTATATTCTGTTAATAATTGGTTGTATAGTTTTTTTGCTTCATCAAAACGTTTGTGATCGATAAGTAATGAGCCAAAACAAAGCCATTGTTCGTTCATATTCATATCCAACAGAGATTTCAATTGATTATCTAAGATGGTACGATAGTCTTCACTGTTGTTATCTATTGTCATTTCAAATATAAATATGTTTATTTCATTTTCATGAATAAGTTCAATGTTATTAATTGTAAATATTTGTTCTGGTCCAAATAAAACTTCTTCTTCTTCAGGCTTTGTACTGATTTTTGAAACATCAGCAAATGGAAAAAGAGTTGATGCTGGTGGATTTTTTTTATCAATCGTAATTTTGAATAAAACCGGTTTTCTTTCTTGATCAAATAAAGTTGGATTTGCACTACGAAGAAAAGTCATTGCAGTCTCTCTGCTTAATGATGCCGAAAAGAAACTATTGATTGCAATAGGTCGATTGGTCCGATAAGCTGTTTGTAAATCAGCTAATTCATAAATGGTAGTTTGTTGACCACGATAGACAGTGAATACGTTCCAATTCGTTTGTTGATTCATTACTTCACGAAGTTGATTAAGTACATCCTGAATTATAAATTGATACGACAACAAATAACTAATATCTGTTGTTCGTAGTGCTCGATTGATTTCTTGAAAGATATACCCATCTGTTGTATAAAAATGTAATGCTTTATNAGATACGTAAGTCCGTTTGAATTCTTCAATGTTGCGGGAACTCGTCACGTTTTTCTCTTGTAGAAACTTAATGAAATTATCTTTAGCAGATGGAGATGATGGAGTATTGAGAAGACAAGTGAATGTCCAATAACGAAGTACAAAATCTTCGTCAAATTGTTTGAATGAACGATCGATAGGTTCGATATATTCTAGATTTTTTTTATCATACGTATAATTCAATCCTAATGCTTCATCAAATCGTGATTCTTGTGTTGATCCTATATCGGCAGCATACACAACCTTGTTTTGAATAAATTATGAAATAACGAAAAAATTTAATTATTTTCTACTGTGTTTTTTTTATTTACTTTAGAAAATTGTTTCATTGCTTTTCGTTCTTCTTCATCGAATGGAGGTTTATTTAAAATCATAATTCGTTTCACTGGTTCGAATACATGGATTTCATCCACAAGTTCATGTACGAATCCACCACCAACAAAAACTATTGCTTCAACTTCTTTTCTATCTCTTTCATTAATATGTGATAAATTGCCGATAAAGTTCCAAGAATCTTCGACATTATCAAAGACTTTTATAATATCAGGAAATTCAACAGCTATCTCTTGAAATGATTTAAGCATATCAGTATCATCGTGAACTACAACAATAATACGTTTCGATCGGCTAGTAGTTGTTTGTTCTATCAGAATGCTAGGAAGAAAATCAAGAAAAAATTTCTTCGACGAGTTCGATTCAGTCATGTTGCAAAATGATTGAGAAAGAAAAGAACAAATTTCGTATTTAGAATTCAACGTCAAAACTACGAATTGCATAACCATTGGCAACAATTCGTAGACGTAGTGTAGCAACTGATGGAACTATTGCTTGTGAAATATTCAAATGTATAATAGGGCAAGCTACAAATGTTGTTGAATTGGTAGTTGCAGGCGTTTGAATTTGAAAAAATTGTTGCTTATTATTAATTCCAGCTTCTAATATTCCAGAACTACCAGCGACATAAACAGTTAGTTTTATTCCGATAGGTGATTGAAGAATTTTTATTGGATAATAAAATGTTTGATTGTCATTTAAATGTCTTAGATCAGGATCAGGATATGGTACTTGATGATTCATAAAATTAGTTGCATTGAAATTTTTCGATGGAATTACAATACCGAAATTCATTTGAATTGAACCTTCACCAATCACTTGATCGATAGCTTTTAATTTCGGTGGTGGTCGTGGAAGTTGTGCAACAGGTGATGAAGTATTGAACATATGTGTTGTATCTATTCGAGTTTCTTGTCTCATATCTTCTAGCAATGTCCACGAACCATATTTACTGATGCCATCTGCTCCAGCTGCATACCAATTGATTGTTTGAAATCCAAATCGATACCAACCTTTCAAATAACTCACGCAAATATCAGTCATACGAGGATGATGAGTAGCTTGAATTTTAGCTTCCAGCGAACAATCACCACATCCAGCGACTGTATTTGGACCACTTTCGTACGCGTGTACACTTAAATTGTACCAGGCAGCTAATGTCGCATGGACGCCAAGATGATGACGTTGACTCCAGCCTTGTTCTGGTAGTAAATGTCGAACACTCGTATTTAATGCATCGAGGACTTGATCAACAGTCAAATTTGACCATGTTCGATATTTATCGAGATCAAAATACGGAGCAATAGCAATGCCATGAAGAAATGATGATGGTGAACCAAAAACAGAATTCAAATAGTTGAGACCAGTTTCGATTACCGATGGTTGAGATGATTGACCAGCTAGGATTGGTCGAACACGTTTCCATGGTCCGACATTTTCTTCACCAAAAATTGTCTTAAACAAATCAGAAATATGTTTTATTTGATAAGCTGTTCGACGAAATGCCCATGTATGAACATTCGAAATATTATCATAGTTAAAATGATACGGATCGTGTTCATAATAGACTGAATAATTTGCTGCGACATTGTTATCATGAGCTTGTACAAATCCGAAATTCCAAAGTTCATTTGAATATTCAACATAGATATTATTTGTTGGATTTAAATCATTGAACATGATACGAGCAACATGAAGAATATAATCATCTGAGGCGTTCAAAGGAATGTTTATCCAAATATCAATTGGTTTATCGAATTGATTCGTAAGACGAGGAATTGTTTCCCAGGGAACATGATGAGAATATCGATACATTGGCCAATCGACAGGCGTTGTTTGATTCCAATCTCGGTCCGAATTACCATTTGTACTTGTCCATTCCATAAAACGAATTAAACTAAAACGTGATAGATGTGCTATTAATAAATCAGTGAAATTGAACTGTGATGTTAAATTATAGCCAGGTTGTAAGAGAACTATATCTTGTAGACCAGGCCCACTAGTATTACGAAAACTTAGCGCCAAATTCATAGTACCTTCTTGAATATTGACAATAGCTGATAGAGTATTCGTGGACGAATCGTATGATTGATTCGTAATATATGAATATGAATCATCATCGATCGAAATTTGTGCATTACCTTTGGCGTATAAAAGATATGCTCCGCCCAAGTCAGCATTATACGTAGCAATAATCGTTCCAAAATCACTGGTTGGCCATCCAGTTACAGGATCAAATGTTGCATTGCCATCCCAAGGACGTGCTTGTCGAATTAGATTAATGTACGGTTGAGTTCGACCCCAGTCAACCAAACTTGGCATATTAACACCAATCGAAATCAAGGCACTCCCATTTTTTATTACAATCGATAATAAAAGGATTGTCAGGCAAAACATTTTTTTTCATTAATCTTCGTTTCGCTCTTCTCTTTTCTATATTTAAATATAATCGCATAGTATTGTGAAAAAAAACAGGTGTCTCTCAAATGAATGAGAAAACGAGAGAGAGTATATATACAGATGAAAATGGCGAGCATAAATAGAAAAAAAAAATGAAGCTGGAATTCATATTGCTATTAACTCTGTCGATTAAGTTTATTGTTGCAATCGGTAATGGCGACCCGACAGCTCAAACACAACAAGGAATTTATGTAGGTCGACAAACGAAAGTCAACGATACGACTGTGAACTTTTGGGTAGGTGTGCCTTATGCACAACACCCTGTTGGTAACTTGAGATGGAAGCCTCCACAACCTCTTCCACACGAAAGTGGTATTAAACCTGCATTTATACCAAATGCTTGTCCGCAAGGAAACAACTTCGAACCTCCATTTACTGAAGCTTGTCTTTCGTTGAATGTTTACGCACCCGAGCATTTAACTAATTTACCTGTATTCGTATGGATTCATGGAGGTAGTTTCACTGGAGGAGCTGGTCTGGTATATAATCCCGATCTATTAATAGCTACAAGCGTCGCTCATTCCTCTCCTATTGTTGTTGTTACGATTAATTATCGACTTGGTTTCCTAGGATTTATTGCAGATCAAGGATTATATGATGAAAGATCAGGTGCCAATAATAGAAGTACGACAGGCAATTATGGAATCCTAGATCAAATGATGGCATTATATTGGCTTAAAGAAAATATTCGTGGTTTTGGTGGCAATCCCGAACAGATTACGATCGGCGGTGAAAGTGCTGGTGGTATTTCAGTCACCATGTTACTTACATCACCACTGATGAAGGATAATGCTTTCCAACGAGCAATTATTCAAAGTGGTGGTCTATGGCCGAACTATGCCAGTAAACTCGAAGATGCTATTAACAATAGTGGTAACATATTACGAACCGCAGTCAGTTGTTCAACGGTGGAATGTCTTCGTAATTTATCAGTGAAACAAATTCTTGCAGTTCAAAATGTGGTGGCTTCGAAGAATATTTTTGGGCTTGCTGCTCCTCCAGTCATTGATGCTTATGCTATTGATGATATCATGGAAAATAATTATGCGAGAGGACATTTCAAGAAAGTACCAGTTCTTGTTGGAACCACTCGGAATGAGACGAATCCATTCACATGTGGACATTTTAAGAATTCAGCGACGGTTGCACAAGTTCAAGCGTTTCTCAATACATTGTATAATGCTACAATTATTAGTAAAATTCCTGATTTTTATGGATCTCTTTCAAGTGCAGACAACCCACTAACGTATTTAAATATTGTTTACAGCGATTCATGGGCACATTGTGCTTCCCGACGAATTGCTTCAACATTTGCGAGTTCTAATTTACCTTCTTATCTCTTTACATATAATCATGCATTGCCTATTGCATCAGCTTGCGATTCAACGGCTCATGGAACTGATCTTGTTATGCTATTTCCATCGATTCTTGACGGGAAATATAAGTTGACCGTAGAAGAAGAAGAACTTTCGAAGAATATGATGCTCTATTGGACTAATTTTATTCGTACAGGAAATCCAAATTTTCAAGGAAGTTTTGCCAATTGGGAAGCTTATTCGATTATATCTGACAGTGATCTTGCTCTTGATCTTCAACCACAATTGAGAAATGGCTTCTACAATACAACTTGTTCGGGTTTTTGGGATCTATATGCAGTTACAAATAGAACTGAAAGTATATTCTTTTAATCTACGTAGCGAGAGAGAAAAACAAAGGTTTTTGTTTTTGAAGATGATAACATATTTATATAAATACATGTGTCATCTACTATAAGAATAAAGAATATACACGCACAATGATAATAAATGTTTTTACACAAATTTTGTTGACGTTATTAGTTTGTTTTATTATTCTAACGGATGCTAGTCCACCGAGTGCTCAAACACAACAAGGTGTTTATATTGGTCGACAAACAAAAGTCAACGATACGAATGTGAATTTTTGGCTAGGCATACCTTATGCACAACAACCTGTTGGTAATTTGAGATGGAAGCCCCCACAACCTCTTTCAGTTGGTAACGAGACTAGTTTTGCATATACAGCTAATGCTTGCCCTCAGGGACACAATTTCGAACCTCCATTTACTGAGGCGTGTCTCTCATTGAATGTCTATACACCTGCAAATGAAACTAATTTACCAGTATTTATTTGGATTCATGGAGGTAGTTTCACTGTTGGAGCCGGTATGGTATATAATGCCACTCCATTTGTAGCTACAACTGCCATTCACTCACATCCTATCATTATTGTTACGATTAATTATCGACTTGGTTTCCTAGGATTTCTTGCGGATCAAGCATTATATGATGAAAAATCAGGTGTCAATAATAGAAGTACGACGGGCACCTATGGAATCTTAGATCAAATGATGGCATTAGATTGGATTAAAGAGAATATTCGTGGTTTTGGTGGCGATCCCGAGCAGATTACGATTGGTGGTGAAAGTGCTGGTGGTGTTTCTATAACAATGCTTCTTACATCACCATTAGTAAAGAACAATACTGTTCAGCGAGCAATTATTCAAAGTGGCAATTTATGGCCTAGTTTTTCCAGTAGTCTTCAAGACGCCATCAATAACTCTGGAAATATTTTGAGAACTGCTATTAATTGTACTACAACTACAGCCGACTGTCTTCGTAATTTAAATGTTCAACAAATTCTTACGGTTCAGAATATAGTTGCTTCAAAAAGTATTGTGACCATGGCTGCTTCTCCAGCTATCGATGGTTATGCTCTTGATGATACCATGGAAAATAATATTGCAAAAGGAAATTTCAAACGAGTGCCTGTCCTCGTCGGATCCACCGGAAACGAAACAAGTATATTTACATGCCGAATTTTCAATGATACAGCAACAATTTCACAAGTTGAAGCATTTTTTAATAGAATATACAATGCTACTATCATCGATAAAATTCCAGATGTTTATGGACCTATTTCAACTGTGGACAATCCTTTATCATATTTGAATAATGTTTACAGTGATTCATGGGCACATTGTGGAGCAAGACGTCTTGCTGCAAAATTCTCACACTATAATCTATCGACTTATTTCTTTACATACAATCATCCTTTACGTGTTCTACCGCCTTGCTATTCTGCATTTCATGGAGGCGATGTTTTAATGTTTTTTCTATCTTTTTTGGATGGTTCTGGACTTAATGTCAATTTTACTAGAGAAGAACAGCAACTTTCAACAAATATGATGCTTTATTGGGCGAATTTCATTTATTCTTCAAATCCAAATTTTCAAGGAAGTTTAACTTATTGGGATGCTTTTTCTATCACGGCTGATAACGATCTTGTTCTCGATATTGAACCATACAGGAGAAATCATTATTATAATAGGAGTTGTTCGAACTTATGGGATTTATACAGAGTTAAATACGAATAATCGTTTTGAAGATAACTTCTCGTTGAATCAGTGTCTTGAACAGCGTAGTAACAAACAAGTTTCCTCCCTATTGAAATATTCTATATTAAACATATTGACAAAAAAAATATAACTAACCAGAATCCAAAGTACTATGTGTGTGCCTTTGTCTGCTTTGGTCAGGTACTTGGGATTGGCAGATTTTCTACTCATAATATATATGACTGTTACAGCACAAAATCCACCTAAGCCTAGAAATGCATGCTTTGAAATCTTAGGACCGTTCAATGCAGCAACTTGTGTAAATAATTCACAAATCTGTGCTTCCATTTGTTCAGCTGCAATGTTGTTCGAAAGTGCTTTCCTTTTAAAATTAAAAATAATCGAACGATGATATATCAATACAGTATACTCATCAAAACATACCAAACTACGAACTGTTGTAGACTAAATTTTATTTCATCCGTAAGAGATACTCTTACACCAAGATCTCTAACTGCTGCATATTCAAATATCAATCCCATGCTCGCTCCCAATGCTTCAAGTACGGTGTATATTCATATACGATTGGCTTTAGTTTTATAGCTCATATAATATAATCCCTTTAGGAAAATTTATTATAGATATTTACATTATTAGGTCTTATCATTATTCTTACTGCAGCCGTTACAGCACCAGTGGCAACAGCTAACCAACCAATTGGCAAAGCTGTTTCGTATACAAAATCAAACGAAACCTTATCAATGTATTGTGAGAGATAATGATTCATCATTGTTTTTTGCATCTGGTTGTATGACAGATCATGGAATGTTTTGTACCAAATTAGACAGCATTATTGTTTGCTAATTGTCAAATGGAAATAAATCTTCAACAAAGAAATAATTATATGTTAGAAATTATATAGTTCATTTTCGTGATTAAAACATAAAAGAGAGAAAAAAATGTTTAGTTATTATCTTTAATAGCAGTATATTGTGTTTTGCCTGAAAGACCTTGAATTTTAATCCAGGCTTTGTATAATTCATTTTCTAACGTTGTTGTAAATGGAATTTTAATATCCGTATAATAATAACTAACAGGTTTCTTCGATTTCAATTGTCCAATCTCTTTTGCTAAGTAATTTAATATTTTTGTTTTACTTTTTGCGTCAATTTTTTCATCCAATGCAAATTGTGTCAAAATTTTCAAGATTTGATAGGCTTTAATAGCACTTTCATTTTTCAATGATTTCAAAAGATCATCAATGAATTCATTAGGTGACAAATGTATCAATGGAATACCAATGACAGCATACTCTTTGACAAGATTTTCATCAAATAATGTATTTAAAGCATGAATAATAATTTGATGGTCAACTTCATCCATAATGACAAGTAATATGAACGCACTACCACGTGCTGGAAAATACGGATGTGCATTGATCATTCGTTGTAAAAGATCAATCATTTGTAATTTATCAAAATTAGGTGAATTCGTTATTTTTCTATAGACATAATCTTCTTTTTGTGCACATGCTGAAACCAATGTTAACAAACAATCGCACATCATCAATGAGAATAGTGTACTATCGCTATCTTTGAATAATTTCATTTGATAAATTAACCAATTGATTAGATTTTCCATCACGACAACATTAATGACAATATTATTGATTAAATTCAATACTGTTCGATTTAATTCATATGAAGCATTAAAATTACATCTACTTACATGATTGACTTCATTCAATGGACCTCGAAAAATATCATCGACAGTACATGTTATCGAACTGTTTAGTTTTGTTTGAAGAATTTCGAAATGCATATCATCATTAAGACTTGTCGAAGCGCAGATTTCATCGAGAACAAACGTAATAATTCCAACATCTGTATCGATGAAATAGATTTTTTCTTTAAACTGACTTGTATCAATCATTGATATAATACGAACGAAATCTCTCCATTGATTATCACTAATCTGATCTCGTTTTGCTTGGAACATAGTTGAAAAAAAGATTTCTTCCGCATAGGTTGAATATGTTGGTTGTTCTA
>JGI26536J50258_1002110_pt1 | contig 12911 bp, 9 predicted proteins | sample ThiBiot_750_plan_FD_50258 | JGI IMG/M metagenome (IMG submission 50258)
TACTTTAGCTGTAAATGAATTCGTTGTTGAATTATAGACTTTATCTGTAACATAACCAAAATAACTGCTTAAAACTTGAATATCGGCATTTCCTTTTGCATAAACAAGATATTCACCACCTGTATCAACACCTTGTGTTGACAGGACAACACTGAAATCACTTGTTGGATAACCTGTTTTAGGATTTACATTTGGTATTGGTTGTGATACATTCGATGCATTTGCCCATGCATTCGATTGTCGAACTAGATTTACATACGGAAAAGAACGTGTTTCATAGAACAGATAATCCATATTAGCACCAACCGGTACACTCCCGCATACTTCTATCATACAAATACATATCAATATATTTACCAGCCAGTCCATTGTTTTTTTTTAATTTCTTTTTTTAATTTTTCAATAGAATATCAACTAGTTTTTATACTTTTGTGTGTGTGTGTGTTAAGCTTCTGTTGTTTTGAAAGCTAATATCAAGTGTAATCCTATATTCGTAGTTTAAAAATAGATATCTAAATCGAATTTCAAGGTCAGACTATTTGAAAGAACATTACGGTTGACAGATATCTTTATTGATTTTAAAATGTTTTCTATTTCCACAATAAGATAAAACTTTACAAAAGATCGGATTGATTGAATGACATTGCAGTCGATTGTAATCTCTTGGACATGTTAAATATTGAACAAGACCACTTTGTTTATCTGCCCAAGGAACAACATCTCGATCATGAATTATATTAAATACTCGTTGATTAATTGTTTCCATACGAATATCATCTGTTTGATCATATTTAGCACGTGTATAGACAATTCCCGGTCCGCTAATCGATAGAATAACATGCGTATTATTTAAAGCAATACCAGCTAATTTAGCGAGACCACCACCAAGTGAATGTCCAACTAAAATCAATGGTTTATTTTGATATTTCTTGTTGATTTTTTGTAACGTTTGAATCATATCTTTAACATAAAAACGTTTCGATGATTTTTTCAATAGTCGATTTGTATCGATTGGCGTTTCGTTTTCACTGAAAAGATTTTCTAAAAGAGACAATTGATGAACGAGAATCTTTTGAACCGAACGTGGATATAATCTCGACCAAGGAAATAAAACTGAAAGCATTTGACTAATCGATGCTTCTGTCCAAATATCAAAATCAATAAACCATTCGTAGAGTAACGTCGTTCCTCGTATTGCAACAACAACTGCATTCGGTGTATTCAATGTAAAATAAGTGATTTCACCAAAACCATAATGTTGATAATTATGAAATTGATTGTCAAATTCGATTTTCTCATTTGGATAGAAATGANTTAATTCGGATTTCACATTTTCCGGTGGTAAATAAGTTAATGCTGAAAATAAACTCAAATCTTCNATCGTAAATCGATCAAAATTCCAATAGCAAGCTTGCATTCGATAATCAACTTTATCGAATTGACTGAAATTTCCTGATATTGCTTTTAAATCGAATAATGTCGATGGATTTTGATTCTGTTGTGTTTCGTTATAAATTGAAAATCCGAATGTTAATCCAATAAAACCAATGAACGAAAGTAAAACATACATAATCGAAAATGATTGCTCGTAAATACTTATTGATTCATGAGTTTTTAACCAATAAATCAATCCAATTCGATTGTCATGTTTAAAATAATAGTAAAACATTAAGAGGCAATAAATTAAAAGACATAGAACAAAAAAGAAAGATAAATTCTTATTAAATGTGTAAATAAATAGAGAAAATATTAAACTCAATGATGATATCAAACACATTAACATTAATAGTAATTCCGAGAAATAGATTTGTTTCTTAAGAATCCATTCGTTTGTTATTTTATTAAATAATGGTGGAATCCAAAGGAACAGTAGAAATAATTTAGCAAAGCTGATAATTAATAAATGATATTTTTGAAGATGATCAGTTAGAATTTGATTCAATGGAATTAACATAACACCGAGAATGAACATGATGAATAATTTATTTAAATGAAAGATTTTATGTTCTTTCATTGTCGAGGATATTTCGATTAATTTACAAATCATTTCAGTGAATATATTCTTTCGATAGAATGGATTTTTATACGAATTATTCTGCGAATAATAACAACAACAGCAAAGTTTATTTCCATGAATATGAATCATTTTTATCGGTGTTTGTTTGTATAATAACAAATAAATAGAAATCAAAACAACTCCAATTAATATATCAACTGGTAGATTAAACAAATAAACGTTCTGTAGCGAACAAATCATTAATATTAATGATGAACATACGAAGANGACAGATTTATAATCGATTTTAGTTTCTTCCGTTTGTTGTTGAGNTTGTTCGATTTGATTTTTGAAACTTTTTCGAATAAAACTAGCGATNCCAACTAGATGCATGATATGCAAAAACCACATTAATCCAATTGGAAAAAGACCCAATGCTGAAATAATTGCTGTAAACATGTCTTGTAAATGATAAAATTTGAGAAATAAAATATAAAATATCATTGCCAAGAAAATTAAACATCGAAAAAGAACTTTATTTGATGGATTGCATAATAAACTCTCGCCAATTTGTTCGACATACGAATTCTTATCGGATAGATTTTGTCGACCGATTTTCTGACAACAAGTACATTGTTCTTCATTGAAATTATTCATTTCGGTTTCATCATTGGCGAAACAATGAAAACCAAATTGAATTACAAACCAAAAATAATGCGACGAAAATGATATTATTCCCGGTAGAACAAAACAACAGAGTGCAAATGTTAAATCAACATTTGACATCGATTTATCATTCGAATAAACTAAAGGAATAAATAATAAATGTAATACACTATTCAACGAATANCCAATCCATAGAACAGCTGTTTCTAAGATTAANATTAATGTTAACAAACGAGTTATAAATGAATAACCGATTATATAGACGAATATGTCATAGGATAATCTTGGAAGATATCGACTTGAAAATAATGGATAACATTCGTAACAATAGTTAGTACAAGTTACACATTTTTTGTTTTCATTGACGCTCATTTTTTGTATGGATCGAAATAAACTATATTCTTTACTTATCTTTCGGATGTTATCTTTTTTTTTATTAGAAACGTGGATTGACAGGATTGTATTGTTAACTAGTGACATCATTGAATAAATCCGAATGGACGATCTATGAAAAACTATATGTAAAATAGTTGGTTTCATTTTGTTACATTACGAGAGAATAGAATGAAAATAGTAATAATTGGCGGTGGTTTAGGTGGATTTGCTGTTGGGATTGGATTGCTACAGTANGGTTTNGAAGATGTGACGATCTATGAACGAGATTCGGGAATGGATAGTCGAAGGCAAGGNTATGGTTTAACTATTTTACAAGGAATAACTGCANTGAAGAAATTCAATGTTTTCAATGAAGTTCAATCGTTAGATACACCATCGAGATCTCATTATATTTTCGAAAAATCAGGGAAATTAATCGGTTTTTTCGGAACAATCTTTTGGCCCGAAGATAACCAAACAAATCAACCGAAATCTCGTAAAAAATACAATCTCCACAGTCAACGACAAGAACTCAGACGAATTCTCATGGATCGATACGTTTCAATTCATCCGAAAGGCGCCGATGCAATTCAATGGCATCATCGTCTTCAATCGATCGATCGACTTCGACGACAAATTACGTTTACAAATGGACAAATCTTAAACAATGTCGATTTAGTTATTGGTGCCGATGGAATTAATGGTGTTGTTCGTTCGTTTAAATACAATTCTGACCGTGATCTACCGTTGAATTATTTAGGCATTTTAGTTGTTTTAGGAATCACGAAATCCAATGAACATTTTCTAACGAAAGATCGAGTTTTTCAAACGATGGACGGGTCATTTCGATTGTTTGCAATGCCGTTTTCGAAATTTAATGTCGATCAATCGATTATGTGGCAACTTTCATTTCCGTGTGAACTCGATTTTGCTAATCATCTCTCGAGAAATCCTCAAGAATTAAAAGAATTTCTCTTAACTAAATGTTCCGATTGGCATCCGCCGATTCCTCAAATGATTCACGATACACACGTTGATTTACTCATGGGAATCGTTGCTTTCGATCGAGATATTCAGCCAATCGACGATCTCCAAATCAACGATCTTCCAATTGCATTAATCGGCGATGCTGCACATCCGATGTCGCCTTTCAAAGGTCAAGGTGCGAATCAAGCTCTACTCGATGCAATGGACTTATCCGATATTATTCATCGAACTCAATCTGATCTCTGCTCAGCTGTGAAAATCTACGAAGAGAAAATGTTAAAACGTGTTGAAAGTAAAGTTATTCAATCACGTGAACGTGTGACAACATTTCATCAATCGGAAATACTTTCGACTGAATCGTTTATGTATCGAGGTATCGATCAAGATTTTATTGATAAATTAAATCGAATGCATTTGAATGCGTTCTGGAATGAGACGAATAGTTCAATTGAACAAGCTATTTTGAATGAAATTCAGGCGAAAGGTTGAACAGGTGTTGATCGTTGTTGAGAAAGAAATAAAAACAAATGAAATACGAACGGAATCAAGATTTTGAAAAGACTTGTGAATCCAGCCGTGAGACCGAAGAAGATTTTTAAAAGATTTAAAATTTGAAAACGTTGATTTAGCAAATAAATACACGTTCGAGAATCACATTCTCGAAAATATTTCGAATACGATTTCGTTAAATTCCAATCGGTGATAAACATTTGCTCGATGAGCTGTTCAACGGTTCGATCGATGAATTTCGAATTGAGATTTTCGAATAGATATTCATCGAACAATTTCGATGAATTATCGATTGATTCGATTAAAGATTTCAAACAATTCGAATCATTTAGACAGATAAATGACGATTTCAAAAGAGATTCAATCGGAGAACATGACAAGTACAAAGACGGCAAACCATCGGGATATTCGTCGGTTTTATGTAGAATTTGCGAACAATTTCGATTGGTTATACAATTACATGTNGAATTGAATCGATGATTTCGATCGACGAGAATCGGAGATAGTTCTCNAAGTGTTGTTATTCGAAATTTCCAATTGAGTTCGTAAAATGAAACGAATTGATTTGCTGAGATTAAATTTAAAATAAAATGAAATTTCTTTTGAAAATCAATCAAAATTGTTCGTTGAAATTTTTTGAGAATTAAATCCGTTTCATCGTTGAATGTTTTTTCGTTTAATAAATGTTTATTAACGAATTCTTCGGATAAAAACAATTCGACGCGCGTTCGAAATGTTTCTCGAGAAAATTGACAAAGAAATTTTAAAACTGAGAAATGATTCGATAATAACGAATAATAATCATCGCGTTGCCGATGATTAATTAAAAATAGAAAATCAATGAAATCTTTCTTCAACCAATTCGATGAACACAATTCGTCGAATGTCACGTTGGCCGAGAGAAATTCGCGATATTCTATCGAGATTTTTGAACATGAACAAGTTAAATTTGGTGAATATTTCTGCTCGGCTAATTGAAAATCATTGAGATCGGTTAATTGAAGTTGTTTTCGAACGAGATTCTCTTTGAATGATTGAGAAAAACAGAAGGTAAATGCGGAGAAAAACAAGAGCAAATAAATCCGCGTTATGATTCGTTCGTATCGAATTAAAAGTCGGTTTGGTGAGGAAGTTGGAAATAAATTGAAATCGACAAATTTTCGGCGAACATTTTTCACAAACGAAACCATTCGATTCGTTCGTTCGTCGGTGGATCGAGCAGTTCCAAGAATTTCTAAAGTTAATTTAGCAATAATCTTCAAAATCAATGTTAAACCTCCATAAACAGCGATGATTTCCGTGAGAACAAGAAGAACATTCGAACGTTTTTCAACATTATATTGACAATATTTCGGTTGACATTCGCGGAAATAATTCGAATAATTGAATTTCAACGTCCAATTTTCGATAAAAAATTCTTCGATCAAATGCCGAAAGGTCACGTTCGACGAATGAGACGAATTCAACGGTTGAACCAACGGATAGAGCCGAGTGTTGGCGTTCATATAGGATTTGATTTGAAGGATACATTGCGAATCAAAGAAACATTTCACATGCGAATTAAATAGAGAATCGAGAATAAAACAACCGATTGACATCCCGTCGACGCTTTCTTCGAGGTAAAAATGAAGAGCAAATCCGAGAAAGACTTCACAGGATCGATCTCGAACGCAGAAACAATCCGAATAGACGCGCGTATAAACACGGAGTTGATTGGACACTAAAATAAGAATTCCATTTGTGTCTAATGTTGAGACGAGATGATTGAATGAGATTAAATGTTCGATTAATTTCAAATTGAATTTAAATGATTCTTTGAAATTCAGTTGAAATAAATGAAAATTTCGTTGGAAATCTCCGTGAAAATCATCTTCGGAAATCAATTGTTTGGTTAGATAAGTTTTCGAATAGAATCGTTTCAATTCGAGTTCGATGGTTTCATTTGTCATTTGACAAAATCGAGACAAGAAATTGAAATAATTATGAATCACATAACGGAAATCATACCGTTGAAAACCTCGATGTGCTTCGGACCAATAGTTCGTTTCCAGCCAAATATCCGACACGAATATACTCGAACATATCGAATGAATTTCATTTTGAATTTCAATTAATTTCGAATATTTTATTGAAATACGTTCGCATGGACAATAGAGATTATCTCGATCGATTTGTTTGAAAATTTGATTGAATTGAGATTTGGTTGGACGTGATTTCGTGATTAATTTCATTTCGATATTAATTAACGAATAACAAAAATAGATTGTCAACGAAATGATTAAAATCAATAAATAGAATCGAGTTAAATACATTTCTTTCCTTCGAATGTTTTCATCGGTGGAATAACTATTGAATTTATTGAATGTTTTTATTAGATTCATTGCGTTTCGAATTAAAGTGTCGAGACGTTGTTTGAAACTTTGAGCTTCATTTGTTTGTCCTTGTCGAGTTTTTCTTAGCTTTCCAACGAGATATCGAACAAGAAAATGTAAAATAACGGTCAGTCCTCCGTAAAAACTAACGATCGATGTGAAAATTTCNAAGAAATCTTGTTTTTGTTTTTGATTAAATTGACATAATAACGGTTGACATTGTTGAAAATATGTTGAATAGGATTGATTAATTCGAATCTCCTCGATAAACATTTGTTTCGTTAAATTTTCGAATGTTGTTTCTCGGGAAAAGTTCGATGGTTTTCGAAGAATTGAAAATGTTTTCGATGAATCAATCGAATGACGAATGAGATCGAGACAGGTTTGATTATAAAAACATTCGAGAGTCGAATGAAAAAGAGATTCAATTGGTAAACAACCGATAACTAAACCGGATAAATGAAGAAATAGACTCGAATTCAAATGAATTCCCGAAGGAATTCGATTGATTTGATGCGAACTTTGATAACAATCGAATGTGTAATTCGTTTCTCGATATTGAATTGGTAGAATTGCAATCGTAAATTCATTTTGAAAATAATAATCTCGAATAAAAAATGAATATTTCGTGTCAANAGCTGAAAAGANGCGTTCATTTTGAACGATCAATCGAAATAATTCGATAGGATCTTGAAAAAATTTCAGCATATTCGCTTTAAATATTTCAATGNAATGAGAAATTTCAATTGGAAAATCATCTTTGGAAATAAGATTTTCAGTTAGATATTCGTTCGAATAGAATTCATTGAGATTTTCATTGATTGTATCCGATGCATATTGACACAAAATTTGTAAAATTTCGAATTGTGCAAATCCACTGTAACGAATATCATTTTTATGAAATNAAAAANTGAGATTTTCATTGAATAAATATTCAATCCATTGCTGACTAATAAAATCCGATGAACAAATTTCATGAAAATCGATTTCGATATTTACAAATGATTGAAATGGAATTGAAATATCTTTGCAAGGACATTGGAAATTGTTTAACGATNGATTTTCATATTTTTCNTATTCAATTAACTTTGGTTCGTAGATTTGAATTAAAACAGTTTCTTCAATTAAGATTTCATACGTACTATAGAGAATCAATGAAATAATTAATAGAAGTAAATAGAATCGTGTCGATAAGATTTCAGTTCGTTTTTTATGTTCGTTTGTTGTTGCACGAGAATAAGCATTCAAATTTTCGATGTAATCACGAAGTTTTCTCATTTTAGTTTGATGCTGATTTATTTTCTCCTGCTTTTTAATTTAATTAATTTATAGAAACAGATGGTTAACAAATATTTTTTCGAAAGGCAGACGGCAGCATTTGGTACGGAAATAAATAATGTGAGGAAAAAAATCAGCAAATGTACTTTTATTTTGAAAAGGAAACAAAAAACAGATTTCTAGAGAGGACATAGCGGAGGTGCAGGTGGTTGTAAAGGACTGCCACCACCACCGATTGAGTCATTTTTATTATTAATAACAATATGTAATGATTGAAATAAGTTTAATAAATCATGATACCATTCAGAAGATAAACCTTGAGGCGAAGCATTGAATTGATAACCGTATGCTTGATGAAACTCATCGGTAACACCATGTTCAGTGTTAAATGTTCCTCGATTTCCATATGTATCATCACATAGATAACCTCCGTAATTCTTCAATGTAAATAATAACTTTTGACCTGGAACTGTTGTAACATTAACCGTTAAATTCGAAGGAATGGCAAGAAGAGAACCAGGCGATAGATAAATATCATTTCCACCATAATGATGTGGATCAACTGGATTAAATGCATAACCATCGCAATTCAGTGCTGGCCAGACATAGCCTGGCCGTTGACCGTAATAATATACGGATGCATCGAGTTGTAATTTAAGTGCATGTCGAATCGGTGGAGATGAAGGTAACAATTCTCCTAATCGAATTGTTCCACCAATGGAAGATAATCCACTTCCACCATGCGCGCCCCAAGTACCGTTACTATAAAGAATATCATCTTTTCCGATTTTATCCGAGTTTAGAATCGACAGAACAGGTGAACCGGGATGACATCGATATAATGGTTGAGTATTGATAATTGAATGATTATCTGGTTGTAAAAGAGCAGCAGCATTATTATTTCCGTATTCTTGAACAGTTAAATTAGCGGGAAATGATATATTTCGAACGAAATGTCCTGTGATATTGCAATGTGCTTCACCGCCTGGATTTCCCCACCAACCTTGATTGTACCAAGGAGTTAACGGATCACTTTCACTTGTGACAATAAAATAATCATCATCAGAAAAAAAGTTATTCGGTAAAGGAAACGGAGAATGAAAGATTCCGGGATCATGATATTGAGCATTGCTACCTATTGCAGTATTCCATATCGATGTAGATAAAAATGGCCATTTACGTCCATCACGACAATCATTGTCCATCGAGACATGTTCGATGAATATCAAAAAGAAGATACAAATCTTCAGCAATCTATTCATTTTCAAATTTATCTTTTTTCGAAAAGCACAAGAGTTTCTTTAAATAGATAACAATCTTCTCAAGTAAATAATAAGGTGCATCGCGTCATCGATTGTATTTATTATTGCGCAATATGAATGAAACATTTCGGTTATTCTATTCATTCGAACAAAACATGAGCCAAAAACGAGTCAAAAATCAACAAAATGAATCTGTTCGAAAGAAAACTAAATCTGAACTTGAAATGAATATGAACGAAGTAAATTTACAATAAAATATTTTTCCTATTTGATAATAAACANTTTATTAGTATGATAAATATTTATTCGAAAGAAAAGAAGGACGATTTAAACGAATTGGTCAATGGACAGGATTTCATCGAAAAGTTCTTCACGAATGTACAGATAAAGAATGTTTACGTCAATGGTCACCGAGTCCCTCTCAATGTTTAACCGATGATTACTATTGTCCGTCATGTGTTCTTCATCATCGAAATAATGTCGAGAGATTCGAAAACGAACGATTGAAATGGACAGCTGATGTTCCCAATACGTTCTACGTTTTTTCTCTGATCGATCCAGGAGAAACTCAAACGATTTTAATTAAATTCGGACGAACTCAAAATGTTGATCCGTTGAAAAGATATCCGACTGCCGAATTAAAACAATATCAAATGAAACTTTTATTAAATCTACGAGGAAAATTAATTCTCATGACACAAATCGAAAACTATTGGAAAGAACAAGCAAAACTAAACAAATGGTTTGTCGAATTCAGTCAAAAAGATTTTCATGGCAAAACTGAATGCATCAAAATCGATGACAATCAACTCGAACAATTAATTCAAANATCAAAACAAATGGCACAACAATCATAACGAGNAAAAAAAACANCTAAACTTTTTGTGTTTGAGTTTTAAAAGCAATAGCTTCCGAGGAATATTTCGACCAATTTCGAATCTTTTGACCGTATTTCCAAAAAATATAAGGTAATGGTAAACATAATAACGAAAGAAACGCAGGAATCGATGACGACCATTGAATACCTAAATTTCGAAACATTCGACCAGTAAAAAGAGCTAAACGAGAGAAAAATCAATTGAGATTTTCAATTAAATCAAAATAAACAAACGAAAAGCAGCTCCAAATAACGAACGAAGAATCGAATTCGCTGCCATAACCGTTGCTGAATAAATAACATACGAATCAATCATATAATTAACTAATGAAACAAAGACGAGAACAATTCCAAAACCAAATGGAATTCCTGATAGAATCGGAATTATGAAATGAACCGACGGATAATTTGTCCATCCGAACCAGAACAATGAAATCGGAAGAGCAAATGCACCGACGATCGACGGAGGAAGACGAAGTTCACACGGAATATCATTTGCAGGATATTTCGATGAACTTTTTCTGTATCGATATTGATCGAAAATGCAATAGATTATTCCGAAAACAATACCGACACCTATTCCAAGAAAAGGCAGACCGTCGATGCCAGGTGACCAACCTTTTTCTTCATGATAAACAATGGGAAATGCGCCGACTAACATGTATAAAATTCCGTAGATAACTGCCATGTATAATGAGAAGAATAGAACTATCGGCTCGCGAAAAAGAAATATCCATGGGCGACTTAATGAGTTTTTTAAGTGAGTTTTTAAATCGATTTTTTTGATCTCTTCGAATTTCGATCGGTAGATGAATGTCGTTGATTTATTCAATCGATTTGCTCGATAACGAAGAAGAACTGGACTGTAAGTTTCAGGTACGAAAATCATTCCTATCAAAACTAACAAACCAGTAATTATACTCATCAAACCTTGCACCCATTTCCAGCCAAATGGTGATCCAAAAAATCCACCAATAATATTCCCAAAAACCGTTCCTAAAAACGGCGTNGCAGCAAAGATTGTCAATGGAACCCCTCGTTCACTTGTTGGATATAAATCAGCTACTGTTCCACCGCCCTAGAAATCACAAACACNCACGATTTCGAAAGGNTCAATTCAACAATTTTACATTCGCAAATGACGATGCNCCGAAAGCACCGGCAAAAAATCTGAGAATAACATGTGTCCAAATGTTTTTCGAACCAATCGAACCGAGATTGAACGCTGTTGTTGAGAGAAATGTTATTAAAAATATGATACGTCTTCCGAATACTTCGCTTAACGGAGCCCAAATCAATGGACCTAATGCAAAACCGAGAACATTCAACGAAATGCCCAATGTTAGAACTTCACGAGACGATTGAAATTCGTTTTTCAGACTGTCGAATTCGCCGACGTAAACTGACGAACAAAATATAACGACGGTTGCAGTAAAAGATACAAATATTGTCAAGAACCATTTGTAAATTCGATTCCATTTTTGAGGATTTTCATAATCATCGTCAATCCAATCGATAAGAAACGGTTCTTCCGCTGTTCCTTTGCCACGATATGCGAAATTTTTTAGTTTTTCGATGTCTGTTACATAAAACCGTTTCATTTTCAATGTGAAAAGATCAACACATAGACGCACTCGATTTTATATTTGACCTGCTGAGTCAATTTCAGAAAATGTCAATGTACTTTTAAGTTGATCCATTATTCAAAAAATATCTATGTTTGACCTTTACACCTAATCCTTAGAATCTTAAACATGGGTGTATCTTGTTTTTACTCATTTTATGATCTATAAATTGCCTTCGAAAAAGAATTTTCCTTTGAATAAAATGACGAATGAAAAACGAATTCTCACGTTGGATACAATCAATCCGAATCTAATCGAAGTATCTGATGCTGTCCGTGGTCCGACATTGATACGAGCAGCTCAACTTGAACAACAACTCAAAGAAGTAATTCATCGTTTTTTTCTTAAAAAAAAACGAAAAAAAATCTATTTTTTGTCCGAAGAATTCGAATGAATATCCGTTTGATGATATAATTCGAGCAAATATCGGCGATCCATTCGCAAGTCGAAGTCAAAAACCAATAACATACATTCGTCAAGTTTGTTTTTCTCCGATGAAACTATTTTTTTTTCTCAATGATTTATTCAGTTTGTCTGCGGATGTATTCACCCTGAAATCATCGACAAATCCGATTTTCCATCGGATATAAAACAGCGAGTTGAATATCTACTCAAGAGTCTCGACGGCAAACCGCTTGGCTCGTATACTGAAGGTCAAGGAATTCGATCGATTCGAGAAAATATTGCTGATTATATTTCCAAACGAGATGAATATGCGTCGAATCCAAATGATATTTATCTTTGTAATGGAGCTACTGAAGGTGTTCGAACGGTGATTTCGCTTTTAATCAATCACAAGCAAAACAAACCAATAGGAATTGTTTGTTTATTCATTTTCTCAAAAGAAAGAAAAAACTAAAAAAAAAACACTAAATTTAGATGATTCCAATTCCTCAATATTCATTGTATAGTGATACATTATCATTATATAATGCCTATTCGATGGAATATTATCTCGATGAA
>JGI26536J50258_1002113_pt1 | contig 12900 bp, 11 predicted proteins | sample ThiBiot_750_plan_FD_50258 | JGI IMG/M metagenome (IMG submission 50258)
ATAAATCTACATCTTATCTATTATCTGTATTAACTTTAAACTAGACGCGCTTTCTTTTTTTTTTCTTTTCCCTTTTGCTTCATCATTAGATCAAATAGTCATGCTATATTGAAATAAAACTGCATACTACAAAACAAATGACATCAATACATTGAATGTTATTTTGACTCAACAAATAATTTGTCTTAATACAGGGATAATAATATTAATTAAGAAATAATCTGTAGAATTACTATAATTGGATTGTTCCGACTGATGTTCAACGAAAAAAAAAAACATTTGCTTTGCATATAGTTCATAATTATCAACTATTTTTTTTCTAATCATAGGATGGTCTGTTTCTATCGAAGTTACTCGATTTTGTTTTATTTTATTATCTCTGAGATTCTGATGATAAAAAAAACAAAATTTCATTATTCTAGATAAATTGCTCGATCTATTTTCGTATTCTCATGAGAAGTCAAAAGCACTATTTTTTCTTTCAATTCCTCATTGGATTCTCAATCAAAAAGTTCATTGAGATCAAACGTAAAGCTATTCACTCGTATGTGATTAATTCGATGAATAAATATATATATATATATATATATATATTTCTCTCCGTCTCTATGTTTCCAACAAAAACACAAAAATAAGTTCGTCTATTCATTTATTGATTAATATGTACATATAAATTAGGAATGTGTTCCATGATGCTGAAATGAAATCAACAAAAAATCCGTCGAGGGTCATTTGTTAAACATTAGCAACAGGACCATCTTGAGCACCACCTGGATTAACAATAACAGCAGCAGCTCCACCATTGGGAAATTCAGGCGTTCGACTTAATCGTCTCATAATTAAACGAACAAGTGAAACATTTTGCTGTTGCATATTATCGTACAATGATTGCCGACGATAATGATAACTTTGATATTTTTCATGTGGTAATAAACAAAGAAATATCAGGCCTTTTAATTCATCACGAAATAATTTCGATGAACATGAATAAAGAAAAAAATTCGCCATATAATTTATATTTCTTATTGTAAATGTTATTGTTCGCCAGATTAATTTATTCTTTAACCATAAACAATCACCGGTTTGATCGGGTATTTCATAATAAATCCACCAACATTGAAATGGTAATGTACAAAATAAATGTACAAGACAGACAAGTGTCAATGTGACAGTTATTGATGATGTTAATTCGACTATGCCACGTTGACATAAACGATAAATAACTGTCGAATTTAATAATAGAACAAATATAAACGGAAGAAAATAATTTATTATAACGGAAACCATTCCCATTGAATCGTAGAGACTATCGTTATTGACACCGCATTTGGTGTATGAGATCAATGTTTGATTTTCAGAGGGAATTTGTGATTGTGACAAAAGACTCATATTTTCGGATGAATTTCTAAATAATTTTAAACAAAGAATTTACAATTTTTTTAGAAATAATTAATTGAAAAAACGAACTTGAAGGAAGAGATCTTTGTCGATGAATAGACAGAAGGTGTTACTAGTCGAGTTTTCGTAATCATTTTAACAACAAAAATGAACCACGTTGAAATAATTGTCGATGTAAATATGATTCCAAGAACGAGAAAAAAGAGTTTACGATGAGTAAAAATGATTTTATTATGATGAGGCAACCAAACAGCGCAGAAACGTTCGAATGCAATGCAAACCATGAGCCAACTTGAGCAACATGTAAATGTTAAATCGAAAAAACCTTCAAAATTAATCACGAACAAAAAACAACAAATTTCTTTCAAAGCAATCAACAATTGAACTTTTCTGTTTACCATGAGTTCGACACCAAAACGGTGATGCATCGGTTAATTCACGTTTTAGAATCGTTTCAAGCCATAACAATGAAACAGGTATGAGTAGAACAAATGAATCAACAATTGCCAATGCAATCGTAAGAATAAACACAGATTGTCGTTTGAGATCCGTTAAAATAAAAACACAAGTTGTCAAAATGTTGCCAAGTAAACCGACACAGATTATAACTGGTGTTAACCGAAGAAAAATCGTTTGTGTCAATGTTCCATCGAGTAGATCGCTTTCTTGCAAAGAACATACTGGTGATGTTGTCATTTGAATTTGCTATTTCTATTATTATTATAGTTGAGTTTTATTCTAGAACAAAAGACGAAAAAAAAATGAAACGACAAGCCTCATTAGTTCGATAAATAACATATTGATTCCTAAAGACGAAGAAAAGAACGGAAAATGTCAGAAAACAAGAAGTGGAAGAAGACGAGAAATGTATATGTATGTGTATAGATGAGATTTTCTTTGCTTTGCAAGATTTGATTCGATTAATTCAAAAATAATAATCGACATTCGTCGATTGAGTGCAAAGATGAGATCGACAGAAAACGTCGACTGATAAAAAAAAAGGTTAACACTAATCTCTTGAGATAGAGAGAGAGAATTCTTTTACTTTGGTTTCCGCTCGTTTACTTGATGTGTTAATTGAAGAAAAAGTGAGAGAAAGAAAAACATTGTGGCAAAAATCTGAATTAAATCAAAATGAATAAAATGAGTTAAAATAATACAAGCACTTAAAATAACAATAGAAACCTTAAAATCCCATTAAATTTTAAGAAAAAAAATGGAACTGTGTGGGAACAGGTTTTCCTTTTTATAGTATTATTCTTACGTATATACATTTATAAGACATAATATACGACATTGATGGATGCATTTTTTTTTCTTTTTCATTATTTCTGAAAGTTGACGCATTAAAAATANATGTAGATATAGATTTTTCTTGAAAGGAAATTGAAAAAAACGTGAAAGAATAATGATTTTTTCTAGTATGTGTTACCCCAAATGTCAACTATATGAATTCAATGATCAATTCGTCGTATTAATCTATTACAAGAGAATTCACTGTCATTTCAAGTGTCTTTGCTTTAACATTGATGTGTTTAAGTATCTAAAAGAAATGAAAGAGAACTGATGACAGAATATTTTTGTTGTTGTATATGACACAAAAATAGCAGCACAATAAATATAATCGAAATGATAATAATGATGAACTTGATTTAGCACAATTAGATTGTGTCAAAGGATAATGACGAACTTCGATCATACTTTCTACTCTCTCGCTCACTTTTTTAGTATTAATAGAGATATATAAAATAAGAAAAATCGAAGAACGAGATATGTTTCTCGTCTATCGTAATGCCGTTGTCATTATCACCAGCAACAGTAGTTCTAATGGGAAACGGTCTCGTTCTCGCTGTTTTCCTGATTGAATTTGTTTCTACTATACTTATTCTTTCTTGTTCTCTTCTCTTCTCTTCTCTTCTACACTCTTCGTCTGTTCTTTTCATAACAGATTTTCTATTTCTCGTTTTTTTTTTCTTCATACTTTTTTTTGTTTATTATAAACCACAGATAAAAAACGAGAGTACAGATCGTCCGAACAGACAATACAGACCGGATGTAAACTTCATGCGAAAGGATTATTACTCATGATATGTGCTATAGATAGAATAAGAGTTAATAGCTAATATTATGCAGTTTTGATCAACAGTTGTATTCATGTTGTTTAGCGTATGCGCATTTCTACAAGATCGTTGATCTACGATTGATTATCGACTAACAACTGACAGTATGTACGTGAAATTTGGTGCTGTTTTCAACAGGATAGTCTCGTTAGATGATAACGATAGAAACCAAACATCTGACAACTGTTTTATCAACGTACTCCATCGAAAAGAAAATGGCAAAAAATCGGACTACCTCAAACACAAATTTTCCTATCATGATTCTCTTGTTTCTCTCTAAATGCATGCGCAGATATCTATATTGTTTTAAGCCAAAAAGTTGACCTCGAGATCTCGTTGTACTTTTGATGGATTATTTTTATTATTCACCGTACTCTATACGCATGAATTTCTGTTCCTGTTTGAAATCTAATTAGTTCTATTATGCCTTAAGGGGAACAATGTAAAGGATAATCATAGCAATTTTCTTATTGTTTTGTTTCAGAATAGAAAATCGTGTCCTTAAAGAATAATAAGAACAATACACTAGCGCAGATCGATGACGTTCGATCTCTCGAGGAAATCCTATGCCTATATTCAAGCATGGATTGGTTCTCCTTTGTTTGAATCCTACGCAGCATATCGGATCATGATGACAAAACGTCATTCGAGCATAATTTTTTTTTGATTCAAAGGAAAAAAAGACGTTCGATATTTGACAGGTATCTCGTTTTTTTTTCTTTCATGAAGATATCATCATGTTTCGTGCATGATTTTCTTGATAAATTCGAAGTAGATAGTAAACAGGAAGTACCCACAGTACAGACCAAGAGAGAAACATTAGTTGATTTCCTAAATTACGTAAAGAGAAATTTTCATTTACTTGAAAAGTATCCAGTCGTTAAAACAACATGCACCGAGATAAAATATGGATGACGACATACCGACCGAGAGTTAGCAGGTGTTCTTGAACTTTATTCATTCTTTTTTGACTATGAAAATCGATCTTCTGAAAGATAATATGTTAATAGGAGGATTAATTAAAATTAAGATCAAACATTTTGTTCGACATTTTGAAAAGAAAACAAAGATTTAAACACGCTCATTCACTTACATCAATGTCAATTATCGAGAAATTTGTTTGTGGATTGTAGACAAAAAACAACGATGATTGCTTGCATTTGTTGAGTACAACCGGTACGAGCATGTTTAATAAATAATAGAAATACAAGTGCCCAGTACTTTGTCGACGTACTTGAATGATCTGCACTTTATTTTATATGTTAACTTCTTAATCATTAGTCAACCAAGAACAGGAAATATTCAATACTAATAATAAGACTAAGCCTAAAAATTAATATTGTAAATGTCAAACTAATCGTAATTTTCATTTTGCTAATAGATAATTATTAAATATATTAATTTTATTGAGCTGTTACTTTTAGCAATTAAAGTTTAATCATTAGCGTAACAAGGAAATATATAGTTATGTAATCACAACAGACTTTTTGAACTCGCAATGATGAACATGCCGAGATAGAACAGCACCTACTTTACCGTTAATGAGAGTAAATTCGACAGATCATTTTTATTTTTGCTCTGAGAAACCCATAACAAAAACAATTAAGTTATTCTTGTTACAGTTATTACTTCGTAATTATAAAAAAAGAAACATAATTAGAAATCTTATATTTAATTCAATAAATCTCTCAATAGATCTTATTATGGCATTCGTCCGATCGAATTTCAATTCGTATTAAAATAAATTAGATATTCTTTCGGATGAATTCTACTGTCGATTAAGGTTTGATTAAATTTATTCGAATAGAAAACAGAAAACTAAATCAAGTTTGACTGTGATCTTGCTTATGACTAACGATGAAATTATTTTACAAACAATATCTATTTTAATCATAATAATTAATATAATTTAATAGACGTACATAGTAAAATATGACGTCTTCAATATATTTAATTAGATTTCTAATAAAAAATCATCACCAAAAGTCCGTGTTACCGAGTGTAAATTCATTTATTTTGCGTCATAACATTAGTAGTTCAGTAAACAAAAACTGTTGACACTAATTAATTGAGAAAACAGACATTTTGATCATTTTCTAAGCATCATAATGCCGACTGAATGACATCGATTTAATTCCAAAAAGAAAAACAATCTTGTCAACACGTCAAATATATTTATATTCGAGTGATTTCATCAATCATATTCGTATACGAAACATAATCAATGACAAATATGACGTCTCGCCTATAGCCTTTCAACATTCCAAATGAAGATACACTTTTGAAAAAGAGAATGTCAATTTACTCGAAACAATTAGTATGTCTATAAATACTTTTGACATTGATAATCTTCATATACACTTTTGAAATATGTGAACAAGAAAATGCACTGAAATATTTTTATTATGTTTCGAGTGCATAAAAATCAATCATCTAATTTTTGTTCTCCTATCGAAATAAAACAGAAACTAATAAATAAATAAATTCTGAACTCTATCAATCATCTAACGAATTCGTCTTCCAAACAAGTCCTTGAATAAAATATTATATTTTGCATTCGATGTGCAGACCGTTCGATACGTTTAGCGTGCGTTTGTGATAAGACAAGGTCGAATGTCCGATAATTAATAGACTGTTTTCGAATTTTAACCAGTAAATGATTGTTATCATAATGTTATTAGCAGAATTTAATCAAATCTATACTTTGACATTTGAAAGACGTACTAAATTAGAGGAGAAAAAAAAAGAATATTTTCTTTAATTTATTATGTAAATGCTTCCTCGTTTTCTTGAATCTTTACATTCTTTTTTATCTATTTATGGTTTTCTTTAATGACAAAGAACAACATTCTAATGACAAACAGTCGAACTTTTTTTTTTCTTTTACTTTTCTATTTATGTCTAGTCCAACCAAGAAACACATGCACTTAACAAAATCAAACAAGACAAAAATGCACACAAGCACACGGATAAATATACATCGATAGATATATAATTATGTATATACACGAAGAAAGATAGTGATCGTCAGCATATTGTTTTTTTTTTCATTGAAAAACACCGGTAAATGAACGTAGAAACAGATTGAAAGATGTTTTAGTTCGTATTTACAGTTGATTGACAAATACTTCCGTTTAATTGTGATCCACTACCGCTTGGTGTTTCATTCGAACCCGTAGGATATTGTTGCGATCTTATGGGACTTTGCGTTGGCTGATAGATGAGTGATGTTTTCCTTCGATTTAATTCATAGTAAATCGTGGTAAGATTATTTGTTGATGAACGTCGTGCAAAATCACTGACTGTTATTGTATCACGTGTACGACGTCGTTCGATTGTATTCAATTTTCGAGCTTTTGAACAACATACTGATGTTGCATTTGTCCAAAAGAAAAGATAACGTTTGTAAAAATGACGGAATGTCGATGAAAGAAAATACAATGCAAATGGATTGATACATGAATAGATGTATGAAAGAACCAACGCGAGAGTTTTATTAAATTGCCAAAAATGATTCCAATTAGCTGAATAAAGAATAACGCCGATAAACCTAAAGATTTCAAATGAAATAATTAATAGGATAGAAAATGACTTTTACCAGTATAAATCGTGAATTTGTTTTGGCAGCCAGCATATAAAGAAAACGCTACACAGAAACAGAACTGTTTTTGCAACTTTATGACGTGCTCGTAATTGTTTCCGAGTTTTAACATCTTGGTATAAAGTATGAAGAGCTAGACTATTATTATTATTATTATTATTATTTATATTGTTATTTATCGACGGATTTCCGTAAAAATAGTCTCGATTACGACGTGCATTATTCGATGAAGGTGACGTTGACTTTGTTGATGATCCTAGACTTGGTTTATCATTATTAAACAAAGTCGATCGCATTGCATTCTTGTCTTGATTATTATTTGTATTACTATTGTTCTTATTCGATGATTGTCTGTTTAGTGTCATACTTGTTTGATTTCGTTTTGAATTATTAATTTCTGTAAGAAATGTTTGTGTTGTCGAAGGTTTTAAAATGATACTTTTCGTTTGAAATAAATGTTTTGCTATGAGAACATAGAATACTGAGACGAATACAAGCGGCATAATATAATAGATAATTAAACGTATTATCTGTCGACTAATCATAAACGTCGGGCTGACTAGTAAATATCGATCATTTGGACTTAAACAATAGACAAATTCAATTGTTATATTATTTGGTTGAACTACTGGCTCTTTGATTAAACCTAAAAAAGATCGGAATCATTTTTCATTCCAATTAGTTCAAGTGTATCACTTGATCTCATCTATTGTTGCGATAGAAAAGAAAAGAAAACGAAGTTCTTCTCGAAACTATTCAATCGTTTCTAACGATTTCTTTTTTGTATGTCATCGCCTTACCACTATAGATCGTTTCTGGTAGAGCAAGAATGATTGATAAAAGCCATATTGATATAACAATCGTTTTAAGTTTAATTGACGGATCATTAGCATGACTTGAAAATGGTTTAACAATGATTTTATAACGATCAGCACTTAAAGCGAGTAAAGAAAAAACTGATACACCAAGAGAAAGATTTATAATGAAATTTTCAAAACGACAATAAAATGTTGAGAATGGATAATATTCTAATGAGTACGCAACAGCTCCGAATGGTACACAAAATAGAACAAACAAAAAATCGCCCAAGGCTAAACTAACAACAAGCAGATTAGGAACTGTTCGTAAAGTTTTTTGTCGAAAAACAATAACTAAACAAATGAGCAGAATTCTATTGTTTAATAAAAAACAATAACTAAAGAACAATTATATTTGACTTACATATTAAAAGTCCATTGCCAATTAAACCAACAATATAAACCAGAAAAAAGAGTATTAACGGTATTGCACGAGACAAAATTGGCATGTTCTAATGTTAAATACGAATAAATTGGATTCTAAAAACGAATGTATATATATATATTAATATTGTTATTTTGTCTCATGTTGAGATTAGTTATGATTCTCTAATCGATTTAGATTAATCATGAAGAAATATATCTCAATTCTAACTTGCATATATTTTTGACATTTCTAGTTTCTCTTTCGCTTTCAAGTGTCTCTCGAATCTATCTATATATACATGAAAAGAAAATAGTTCTTTCTCTTCTCCTCTCTTCTCCTCTCTTCTCTCCTTGTCTTCATTCTTTCTTTCTTTNTTTCTTCTTCTTTTTTCTCGTTTTTTTGTCAGGAATTATCATCAAATAGTTCATCGCTATCATGAAACAGCAAACATAGAAGAACACAAAATGATTAATTGTATATGAAATATGAAGATTTATTTGCCCTTTTTTATTTTCAATTTTAGTGTTTTCTTCTCTAATAAATTATTCGAAATAATAAGTTCATCCGACATTAATTGCCAGTTAGTACTCAAAAACAATATCATCATTACAAATATTTTCCTTAAAAAGAAAAAGTTCGTGATGCATTCATCTGAGAGTTGTCTGACGTATAGTGTTGCTCAATATAATACAAAGGCAATTATATTAATGATGTAAATCTTTCAATATTATCTGAAAATGACGTACCGAAGTCTGCTTGCTAATACGTCTTTCGAAAACAAATGGCGAATTCTGCACGTCAGAATAGAAAACCTGGCTCGTGAATATTAGATTTGAATATGTTCTCGATCGATCACTGGAGGATATTCTGGCAAACAAGACATTTTTCTTTGTCTTTACAACAGAAGAGATTTTTTTCTGCACATGATTGATTAGATTTTTGTTTTCAAATAATCGCTACTCTCTTTTCGACCTCCTTTCGACAACTCAACACAAATCGATCTCTTTCATAATCAAACTCTTTTTTTTTTCTTAACTCGTATTACAGTTCGATGATAAATAATCAGAAGCAATAGATCACAGAGAAAGAGAGAGAAAAGACAATGGCAATGAGAAATATATTGATGCACTGCTGTCTATTGAAGAAGGAAATAAACGAGCCCATCAACACGTTCCTTGACGATGTCTTCTCCTTATTAGTCTACAATGATTTTTATCGGCATATTACTCAAGAGTATTTTGCAGCTAATCATACGCATATAAACAAGAAGAGAAGAAAAAGTAAATGAAAATTTTTTTGTGTCAAATAGGAAATTACAACATTCTTTATTATTCCTTGTCTGGCTTCAACTGATTAGATAAGATCTATGTGTATTTGAACAAAAATCAACATTTTGGATAAATGTTTACGATGACTAGATTAACTCAAGGGTATAAATCTCTAAAATACAAACGACTTTCATTCTTTTTTCCTGTATTTTTGATTATAATCTTGAAAAATATGATCACCATGCATTTTTAATGTTTAACATTTTCCGCTTTGATTACTCTTCATTGAAATCGATGCAAATGATTACAAGAACATCGTTTCGAATGACATTTGTTATTATGTACTATTTATAAAAACTACCTTATTTTTATTNTCTACGTCAGAATTCAAAAATAAAAAAAAAACATTAAATTGGAAGAGACAGTTTTTTTAAAAATTAAATGCGCCTTCCTTTCCTAGGAAAACTGGTCTAGATATACCGTAATTCACATCGAAATGATTAAGTAAACGTCATAGATTGACTGTTCTTGATGAGTTATTTGTTTCATGATATCGATCGAAAGTTATTATTAATGAAATTTATTTAACAAATATTTATTTATTTATTATACGTGTAGTTATCAATAAAAGCACAATTGTTTTGTGCGTGTCTCTCTGTGTAATATGTGTTTTTAATTGCAACCTTTGCACTAGTAATCTTCCATAATATAACAAGTTTTGTATATCTTACTGATAAAACAGGATCTGTCTACGTGTCAAAAGCGCGGGTCATTAATTTATTCAGGCTATAGGCGTTCAAATAAGGTCATAATTATTTTGTGAATATGTCAAGCTTCTAAGCACGCTAGAAATTTGAGCTTATGACCGAGTTTTAAAGAGACTTCTTCGAATGCAAAACAAAAGTTAAACAGATCAAATTGATTAATTGTGAAAAATATGTACGTCAGACTTCTCGGAATGTTTTTGTATGAAGTTTGCACCGAACGATTTCTCTCGGGGGAATCATAATAAAATCATGATGTTTATGATTTCTACGGAAATAGGAAAATGTTCCTCTATAATAAATATATTAAACACTATTTGTTATATTCCATAAAAATTAGACGAAAATTATCTATCATGACACGAAATCAACTATAAAAATACGATAATAAATAGTTAATTGATATTTGTTTTGGACTAGTAATTTGTGATGAAATGAAAAAATACATCTATTCTTACACGTACCTAAAGATTCTGAATGATGAAATTTTCAAACTTTCACAGGGGCAGAAGAGTATAAAACCATAGATGATTATCTTCTTTATCTCATAAGTAAAGGACAACAACTCAAATGAATTGTGTGATTAAAAAACAGGATTATCCGAGTAACAACGAACAAGTTCGATTTATATTTTTATTCAGCGTCTAAAATGGCTTTGAAGTATTATTATCAGCTAATAAACACGATTCTTGAACGCTGAAAAACGCAACTATATATGTTCCTATCACAAAATTGAAAAAAAAACTTAGAATTCAAATAAAATTGTTGATTTGACTCGAAAAACATTGACTAAACAAATCATTCACCTGACACAACGATCGATCGAAATTTCTATTGACGAGACACGTAACACAATAAGTGCATGTCAACTATTTCGAAACATATTGAATTATTCTAACTGACTCATAGAGGCAAAAAACAAAAAACAATATTTTCAATACCTTTTGTTAATTTTGCCAATGTATGAAAATTGCATTGTCGTTGTTTTTCATGCGTGCGTGCACAGTGTTCGTGATTTCGTTAATCGAAATGGTAGCACGCACACAGCAAGCTATTAGATTTTCAATTGACTTGTTTTTTTCAGTCATCTAATGTCATTTACATGGTATATAAACGAACATGAAATCATTCGAGAAAGAAAATTTTCTTTCAATAATGGCAAAAGAAACTTTCGGTTGGATTGATGTGGAAAAAAGCGATCGATTAATTGAATTTGGACACAGTAACAATCTGCCAAGAATTGCTTTGCCGAAAAAGGTCAATTTTAACGAAAAAAAACACGATCCGGAATCTTATTTTGTTTTGTCCTCATTTTAGACTCACAATTTACCACCATTAGAAATACATTACGAAAGTCCTCGTTCACCAACCGGTAAACAATGGTCAGATCAATCATTAATCTTAACAGAAAATATCAACAATTATCTCGCTGAATCGAATGCATTTCAACGTGCATCCTATGCAGATATTCGAGCCAAATGGAAAGCATATGATAAAAATAAAACAAACGAATTGATATCCTCGTTTGATAGTCATTACAATATGAAAATACGTTTTCGTCTNGACGGAAAACTACAACGATCATCCGAAATGAAATACGGATCTTGTGCGCAATACTATCGTTTTATTGGCAATGAAAATAATTCGAAAGTAGACAAACCATGCGGACGTTATAAACGTCGTACACAAGATTACAGCGAACGATACATTCGTGATGCATTAAAACTTCCACCAGTGACTAAACCTCGAAGTCAACCATATTTTCTTCCTAAAATCAGTCAATCTCAATTGAATACCAACGATGAACTTATTCAATCGCCATTAGTTAAATCGTTCGCCTCGATTGGTCAGACTTCTCAATAGTCAATTTTTTGAGTCGTTTCAATGTTTGTCGACATTTGTTTTCCGATGTTAATAAAGCTTTTGAACGATTTTGACAACGTCGAATTGTCGATAGAAATAAACTATGAGCAGAATGATATTCATTCAAAAGATCGTGCCGTCTTCGATGTAAATCAATCGCATAGTTACTAAGAGAAACTAATGTTTGAATTTGAAAAATCAAAATTAACAATGATATCGATCGAATCCAAACGAAAAACAATCGAGAATGATTGGAAAATAATTGAAAAAATCGATTTAGATTCAACCAAACAAACGTCATCATAATTGAGGCGCAATAAAATTTCGTTTTCTTTATTTCAAATTAATTCGATGAAATATGATACTAAACAAATAGATGATGTATTAATGTTCTTTAATGAAAAAAAAGAAATCTCTTTCTTTTATTCTTTCATTTATTTGCAATAAAACCTTGAGTTGACGAGTCAGATTTTTATATATTATAACCCTGCTCTACAGTTCATAATTACTTTCAGATGTCGTTTCTTTTTTTTCTCATTTCTTTTTTTTTCTCATTTCTTTTTTTCTTTTTGCAGCCCAACGTCAAATAGAAAAAGGAAAGAAAATTTTTTACCCCTGACTGGTTGCTATATGAGTCGTTTTTTATATTTGAGGAAAAAAAA
>JGI26536J50258_1002117_pt1 | contig 12888 bp, 10 predicted proteins | sample ThiBiot_750_plan_FD_50258 | JGI IMG/M metagenome (IMG submission 50258)
AATATATGTATGCAGTTTTTGTACTCACTTGAACTTGAAGCTGCTGTTTTTTATGTAGGTGAACCTTCTAAATAAGGAGAAAGTTTTACATGCAAATTCTTTAAACTTACTGAGATGCAATGTCAAAATTGTTGCGAATGGTATTGCTCCTGTTAAAATACCAATAAGCAAACACATCAAGAAATTACAACAATTTCGTTTCGAGAATTTGTTGTTATCATTTGGTTGTCTTTTATTTTCGGTCGCTTGGGTGAAATTCGAGACACGATTCATCTATTCTTTATTAAAAAATGTATCGATCAACGACATAGTGTACAGTAGAGAAAAGAAGAGAAATAATTGACATGAAAAACTTGATTGGTTGCTTTGTTCTGATTGATTTCTTCTATTTTTAATGAAATTGAATTAGTTTTCAACCAATTCATATGCAAATTGATTATATGTGGAAATCGAAATTTGAATTTAAATTAAGCTTTCGTGTTGGACAATACTTTCAGTCTCAGAGGAATCCACCGAAAAAAAAATGTGGCATTCAATAATTATATTGGTTATGAAGAATCAAGAAATAAAAGAGAATTTTATTTCTGCGTCATTCATTCATCGGTGTTCTTATTACCTATGTTTTCGATTTTTAAAGAAAAAACCGTCGGTTTGAATCGGTTTTTCGTTTTACGTCTTTAGTTTCAGTGTCACTAATATATACATTTAGTCGATTATGCAATACCAACGAACAAAGTATAGTTATTGCCATATAATTGTACGTGTTCCTGAGGATGAGTAGATACGTTCAAAATGCAAGACTCGTAATATCTGAAAATTTGAATAGAATTTAAAAAAAAACTACATTTACCTCTATAAGACGGACACATTTAGCAAGTCTAAATGGTGCCCACTATAGAGAGGTTTCACTGTATTCCATATTTATTGTCTACTGATTCTCTTAATAGCGCAAAAATTTCTGTACATGATTACCCCAAATGTTAGCAACATATAGATGAAGCTGATTATCAAATGTTATACCACAAGGTCCATTTAACAAAGTAGAATTAGAACCCGGCACACCAGTAATCCCAGCAATGGTTCTTCCTTCAGCTTGTCCAAGAGAAAAGAACTGTATTCGATGATTACTACTATCAGCGACGTACATATTTCCCATTGGATCTATGGTGAATGCAAAGGGACCGGAAAGTGAAGACGGTGAATTTCCTTTTGATGCATTTAAGTTACCAGCGACTAGTGTCCAGTTACTATCACCTATTCGCCAACGAACAATATTATTTGCTCTCGTGTTAGCAATAATAAGACTGTTGGATGATGACTCATAATAAATTCCCATGGGCCAGTTCAACTGATTGGTATTGTTTCCTGTACCGTTTCCACCAGCAACAAGAACACCTGTATTACTACCTTCAGTATATCGCATTACCCGATCATTTCCATTATCAGACACATACAGTGTACCACTTTGTTTATCACGAACGATGTTATATGGAAAAGAAAACTGATTATTGCCATTTCCCAAACCTAACCGAATATGTGTGGAATGAATTTACACATAAAAAGCAGAAGGCATACCTGTCCCTGCAGCGAGTTGTCCTATAGTTGCACCTTTCTTCCATAAAACAACACGATGATTGTATGCGTCGGAAATGAACAAATTTTCATTATCATCAAGAACAATCGATGATGGACTTCGTAAGCACTGATAAGAGGAGCATGGCGTTGAATTAGCTTGCCCTGCCACCGTCGTACCATTTAAGCTTCCTCGAATAAATTTTTGAACTCGGTGATTAAATCGATCAGCCACATAAAGTGTATTTTCATAAGTTAATGCCAATCCCCATGGATTATACAGTTGATTGCTTGCGTTACCAACTACATCGGTTGTACCAGCAACCGTGATGCCTGTCGTATTCCATCGTAGAGTGACATTCTCATCTAGAAAGAAAAAATTCACCCGTATTTCGTACGAATTGCATTCCGACGAATACTTTTGTTATTCGACTGATACTTCGATGAGGGTGTAAGTAATAGACAAAATAATACTATAAGTAATGTGATAACTCCAATCAATACACCGACGAATACTGTAACTTTGCATTTTTGTCTTAATCTAGTTGAAAAATTATATCAGATACTCAGAACAAAAAAATCCTACTTTTTATGTTTTGTTCGATAATCTCTTGAATTAGCCCACAAAGCTGATGCAGGATTGGAAGTCGTTGGTTGAGCAGAATGTGCGCGATTTAGAGACGATGATGAAATAGTTTGTTTTGTTGATGCAACTGTATGTGTTGAATGACGTCGACAATCGTTTGGTAAGCCTCGCACTTTAACATGGATAATGACCGAGGATGCTTTCCTATGGCGATGGCGACGTCTACGCTAAAAAAATATTAATCTGAACCGATAATGTTTGAAATATTAAAGAAGAAAAACTACTTGTTTTCGTGAACTAGAATGGTTACTAGTTGTATGTGCCATTACAATGAAAATGAATAAGAATGTTTTCTTTTTATATTGTAGACTACTTTTAAGACTTCATATTATCATTGTTCGTTGAAGACCTATATTTTTATTATAATGTCCATCACTATATGAATGACTGTGATGGAATGAGAAGATTGATTAAGAAATAATGTTACGTATGGACTGACGTTATAATCAGTCAATAATATCGATGAGCCGAATATAAGGATGGCAGACAAACGTGAATTTATCATATATGTCTAGAGAAGTTTATTTCTAAGTCATAATAAATTGGCTAAAGCAATATTAAAATGAATGACTAGTATGCTTTATTGAATAGGCAGACGAATTTGATCTTGATATATACGGTTTACAAAGATTGATAAATGGCAATCAAGCCACACATAACCCATCTATGAGGAAAATTCGAATTAAAAAGTAAAGAAATCAGGCAAGCCATTGAAGAGAGTATGATTGATAGTGTATCGAATGAGAATGATTCGGATACGTGAAATTACTGTCTTGATAATATATCCGAAAGTATATACGACAGATGATAATTAGATGTATGTTCAAACAAACATGCATGAATAGTTAACATATGATCTTCATACAAATGTCGTAGATATCTCTGAAAGAGATAATCGTTCAGCAAATTATCTACATTTTTCGTGAAATTCCGGTGTAGAAAGGCCTCAACGAGTTCTATAGAATATATTCCTAATCAGTATAGGTTGGCTTAGTTTTCTAATCGATCTGCTACAAATATTGCGTTACGGAATTTTATACGGTAATCAAAATCTTTTAGTATCTTAGCTTGTAGATGTACATAGATTTTTGGTTATATTTGAGATCAGCATAGAATTTCAATTTTTTTCTCAAGAATTTTGATTTTTATATACCGTACAAATTTCAAAAAATGCAATATTAGAAAATCAGTCAGATCAGTATTTCATCCATCGGCTTTAACTGAATTGTTTTTGAGATCCACTTCCACCTCTCCGAGGTATCGATAGCAACGAACGAAATATTCATTTAGTACCGTAGAAATTTTTTTACACAGTTACCCCAGTGATCACCAACATATAGATTCAATTGATTATCAAATATTATTCCATAAGGTCGATTTAACAAAGTAGAATTAAAACCCAACACACCAGTAATTCCAGCAATGGTTTTTCCTTCTACTTGCCCAAGAGGAAAGAACTGTATTCGATTATTATCACTATCCGCAACGTACATATTTCCCATTGGATCTATAGTCAATGCAAAGGGACTGTAAAGTGAAAACGGTGAATTTCCTCTTGTTCCATTTCGATTACCCGTGACTAGTGTCCAGTTACTGTCACCTATTCGCCACCGGACAATATTATTTGCCAACGTGTTAGCAATGATAAGACTGTTTGACGACGACTCAAAATAAATTCCCATGGGATAGTTCAACTGATTAGTATTGCTTCCTCGCCCGTTTCCACCAGCAACACGAACACCTGTATTACTACCTTCAGTATAGCGCATTACCCGATCATTTCCATTATCAGACACATAGAGTGTACCACTTTGTTTATCACGAACGATGTTATATGGAAGTGAAAACTGATTATTGCCACTTCCATGCACTTATAGAATACATATCCATATTCAATGAATTTATGCATAAAAAATAGAAGACGTACCTGTTCCTGCAGCGAGTTCTCCTATAGTTGCATTTTTCTTCCATAAAACAACACGGTGATTCCTTTCCTCGGAAATAAACATGTTTTCATTATCATCAAGAACAATAGATGATGGTTGTCGTAAACATTGATATGAGAAACAATCTGTTGCATTAGCTTGCCCGGCCACCGTCGTGCCATTTAAACTTCCTCGAAGATATTTTTGAACTCTGTTGTTAAAACGATCAGCGATATAGAGTGTATTTTCGTAAGTTAATGCCAAACCCCATGGGTTATAAAGTCGATTACTTCCATTACCAACTACATTAGTTGTACCGGCAACCGTGATACCGGTTATATTGCAACACAAAGTGACATTCTCATCTACAAAGAAAAAAAGGTCGTCCGTATCTCTTACAAATTATATTTTGAAGAGTACTTTTATTAATCCATCGATATTTGGAAGTTGATGTAAGTAATAGAGAAAGTAGTATTGCAAGTAATGATATGACTACTATAAGTATACCGATGAATACTGCAATTTTGTATTTTCGTTTTAACCTAACAGAAAATAGTATCAGATATCAAATACAGAAAATGTTGTACTTTTTATGTTTTATTCTATAATCTCTTGAATTGGCCCACAAACATGATGTAGAGTTGGCAGTCGTTGGAGAAATAGTTTGTTTTTTTGAGGCAACTGTATGTGTCGAATGGCGTCGACAATCGTTTGGTAAATCTCGCATTTTAACATGAATAATAACAGATGATGCTTTTCTATGACGATGTCTGTGCTAGAAGTAAAAACCTGTCTGACAAAATAGAATTTAAGATGTGAAAAAAGTTACTCGTTTTATCCATTGCATTGTATTGAGAAATGAATAAGAATGTGTTCTTTTTGTATTGAAAACTCAACTTTTATGACTTCGACGATCATTATTCAATGAATACCTATATTTTTATTAGTGTCTATGTATGATAAAACTTAAGTTTTTTTAGTTGTTCTTTGTAGTTCAGCAAGATGAGATTTATCAACAATATAAATAAATTGGTGAATTACAGGTCGATGTTTCTTCTTCTTTTGTGTTTCTGATGGTTTAACTTTTGCTAAATCAATACCAAAGTAATATTTCAGAATATCCATAATGACAATATATAGTGCAGCACTAATGAAAAAGACAATAACAACATATGCAACAGATTTTGAAATCATTTTAAGAACAGCTGTGTTTGTATTGTCAATTTCACAATATCGTCCAGAATAACTCGTATCCAAACATTGACATGTATAATTTTTAAAAACGGATAAACATATGCCATTATTTTCACATGTTATATTTTGACAATGATCAATCATATTTTGACAATATTCACCTGACCAATCGGATTGACATAAAGATACGAATGTTGTATTCGAAGTTTGATTGCATGTACCATTATTCCAACATGTCGATGATTTACAGATTTGTTGATTATTTTGACAATTTGCACCATTAAAACCACTTTTACATAGACAACTGTAACCATAGACAGAAGTAGTATTATCCAAACATGTTCCTTGATTTTCACAAGGATCCAATAAGCTACATGAGCTCGCTGAAGATATAATATTATTCATTAATGACGATGTTGTTGTGTTCAACAATTGAGTAGTAATTTCATCACCGCATGATGCTGTTAAGAAACGAAATTTTTGAGTTCTGTTATTATTAGAATCGACGACAAATAAATTGCCGAAACTATCAAATGCTATACTTCGCGGTTTATTCAACTGATCGGTTGCAGCACCTGATGAATTGGAACATCCAATAATACATCGAAAACCATACGGTCCTGAACCAATGATACGATGGTTGTTGTGATCGGAAAAGAACAGATATTGATCGCCATCTAAAATAATATCTATTGGACCATTCAATGCAATTGTTATATTGATTGTTATTCCATTTTGTTGTCCTAATTGAAATAATTGAATTCGATTATTTCCATAATCAGCTACGTATAAATTAAAATTAGTATCAACGAATATACCAAAAGGACTCCTGAGTAAATTCGAAGCCGAACCATTTGAACCATTTCCAGCAACTGTTGTTATTACTGACGAATTATCACCCAGCCACTTCTTGAATACTTGATTAGCAGAATCAACTGAACAATAAATCGTATTACTAATGTCAATAAAAAGACCGTAACAATTTCCAGGAACAGACATAACAGAAATGCTTGTGTTTGAATTCAATGTAAATAGATCAACTCGACCATTAATTTTACCATTATCAACATAAATATCACCATTCATTGTAACAAAGAGCGATTTGGGCAAGCTTAGATTACCATAGAGTGTTATTGTAGGAGAAGTATCATTATTGAACCAAATATAAATCCGATTGTTTGAACGATTTGGAATATAGACTGTGTTATTCGTATCGATAAATAAACCATTGGGCGTTGATTCAACTACAAAAGTCGTTCCATTAGAATCCCACGTTGCATTTGCACAAAATCGTGGTTGATTATATGTTGGAGTTTGATTGTTGTTGAGTCGAACAAACTTTTGAATACGATTATTACCTTGATCGACAACATAAATATTTCCACGGCTATCAAAAGCCATGCTTGTTGGTGACGTTAACATGTTGGATATTGAGCCACTAATACATCGAAAACCATTGGATCCCGAACCGACAATTCGATTATTTCCATAATCAACAATAAATAAATAATTATCAGCATCGAGCACAATTGCTACTGGATTATTTAGATCAATTGTAACATTGATTGAGCCAGTGCCAGCTACCGTAATTGCATTAGAAGATGCTGATTGAAAACGTTGAATACGATTGTTGTTACAATCAGCTACATATAAGTTCAAATCGATATCAACAAATATTCCACGAGGACTATTTAATGTACTTGCAGTATTTCCACTGCAACCTGCACCAGCAACTGTTGTCAACGTATTCAACGAAGTTGTCAATGATCTTGCCATAATTTTGTGTAGATCACGAATAGAAAAGTATAGAGTATTATTAATATCAACGAAGAGACCAAGACATTCATCATCACCATAGGCAGCAATATCACTCTGATATAGATTGTATCGTATTTGTCAATAAAAATACTGTAAAAAGACGATTTAATTGTCGTGTTATCAGTAAATGTAATTCCATTGGAATTCCAAACAGTGTATGAGTCGAAGTTTGGTTGATTATACGAAACATCTGTAGTATTTGAAGTATCAACAACTGCTAAGTTTGTCGAGTTCACTGATGAATTGGAATTAGAATTTGGTGTTATTGTTTCATCTGAAAAGGAATTATGAGAGGTCAAATTTGAGACTTTCACTTACTACAAGAATTTGTTATCAAGATGAATTTTTGTATTCGACAATTCCCTTCATCAGCAACGAATATATTACCAACTGAATCGAAAATAACTGACCGTGGATTCCATAAACGATAAGCTTCTGTACCTTGCGATGCACTGCATCCAGCTACGCAACGAAAACCATATTGACTACTTGCTACGATCCGAGAATTGCCACGATCTGCAATAAAAAGATACTTATTTCGATCCAAAGCAACTCCTGCTGGTCTGTCTAATTTAATCGTTGGAACTGATGATCCATTTCCTGCTGCTGTTATTCCATTAAATTCATTCAATGGAAAAAGTTGAATTCTATTGTTAAAACAATCTGCTATGTATAAATCTAGATTAGTATCGACGAAAATTCCATTAGGACTGTTCAACATATATGAAGTCGAACCCCGAAAACCGATACCGGCAATAGTTTTCATCGAATCAAATTCATTATTCAATGATTTTCGAATAACTCGATGTGCACTATCCACGGAACAATAAATATTCTTATAAATATCGATAAAAATATCATAACATCTTGGACATGTTTCTAAAACTGAAACATCAGTTGAGAAATTTGCTGCTAATCGACGTATTCCACTGGTTACATTCCATGTGAAACTGTTGAGGGTGTTGGTATTGAATACATATTAGAAAATACAATTATCTGTTGTTTACTTCGATTAGGTACATAAACGGTGTTATCTGTCGTAATGAAAAGGTCTTGCGGGAATATGCCAGTTGTTTCATTACTACTGAAAGTAGTTGCATTTGGATTCCATGATGCATTGGGACAGAATATCGGTTGATTACTTGAAGTTTCCTTGATAAATATCAAGAGAAGCCAAACATGACGCGGGCAATCGATGTACTTTTTCATTGTAAATGAATTGTTCAACTCGACTCAATTATTCTTTTGTTGATTTAAATCTCGGCATCAAAGACGGAAGTTTACTTTTCCTCTCGTATGTTATTTAAAAAAAAAAGTCGAAACTTTTGTACTCGATGAATTTGGCAAAAAATGATTGCTTCACCGGTTCATATTTATTTATTATACAATTGATGTGCTTTACATAGGTTTCTTTAGTCTGAATACGGAATTAATTATTTCAATTCCGTTGAATTTCTATCGACCGGATCGTTCTGTTTGCGTTGTGACGATTTAAAGAAACATCGAAGAAGCGTTCGATTTCGTAATTGAAAATTCTCGAATACTTCATCAATATCTTCTAATAATACTCGACGTGTTTCAGGACAAAATAAATAGACAAAAATCACAGCCAATAAACTTAAACCACTAAAAAGATAGAACACACCATGTATACCCAACGGTGTAATCAATTCTAAAATATACGACATAATTGTGCCCATAAACCAATTACTACCCGTTGTTATCGATACGGCTTTCGCTCTAACATTGAGCGGAAAAATTTCAGCTGCATAAATCCACGCAATAGGTCCCCATGAAATAGCAAAAAATGCCACGAAAATAACCGTAAAAACAAGCATTAATATTCCTGAACTTGATTTACAATCGATAATCTCCTGTGTTATATCCGTACCATTGATAAATGTTTGTTTAACACTACATCCCGTTGCAAAAACAGTTGCTGCTACTAGATGACCGACAACCATAGCTAAACCAGCGTAAATCAAAAGATTTCGACGTCCTAATCGATCGAATAAAAACAAAGCCGGTATCGTACTGAGCAAATTCGCACCCGAAAGAATCAACAATGAAATAAGACCTTTGCCGAGAATATTCTCGTAGATAATACCGCCGAATGTAAAAATCGGATTGATTCCTGTTGCTTGTTGAAGAACATGTATGCCAACGCCAATACCGAGTCTTTCGAGCATTTTTCTCGTTGTAAATAATTCTTTTAGCGATAATTGATTGCCTTCTTCTTTAATTGCATCATCAATAGCATCTAATTCTGCTGTCACATTATCCGTTCGTCGTATTCGTTTTAAACTTTGTTCAGCTGAGTGTCGATCTCGTCTCTTGTACAACCAACGAGGTGTTTCCGGACAGAAAAAAATACCAATCATAATCGTAATTGGAGCAATAAGAATGATCCCATTCGATAAACGCCAACCCCACTTATGATCTTTCAAGAAAATATTAACAACATTGGCTGCAAATAATCCGAGAACAACGGTCATTTGCATAAAACCTGAGAGCATACCGCGTAGATGTGTTGGTGCAATTTCTGATGCGTATAGAGGACAAGCAAATGACGAACAACCTACGCCTGTACCTTCGATAATTCGTCCGATAAGAATCAATGTCATAATGGCTTTCGAACCACCTGGCGGAAAGATAACTGTCGATGTACCGACGAGAAATAGAACTGATGCGGTAAATAGAATAGCTCGACGTCCGTATCGTTCGGCAACAAACGATGAAATAAAAACTGCACCGATAAAACATCCAATATTATAGAACAATGTAAAAAATACGAGAAAACGTCGATATCCCGATGGTAGATAGGCAACTGGCCGATCGCAGATCGTTGCATTTGCGTAAACACCAATACAAAAATCATTTTTAAACGAACTCATGACAACGATGCCACCTGTAACACCTTGATCATATCCGAAAAACCATCCGCCCAATGAAGAAAAAGCAGCAAGTAATACAGCAAAATAGGCTTTTCCTGATTGAACGTTTTTATGATCATGATGGTGAGCTATGGGATCTGCTGTCGGCAATTCACTCGACATTAAATAAGACGGAGAAAGAATGAAAATAAGACCTCGTCTGTATGTAACATTTATATATAGTTTTATTTTGTTATTTAGTCGTATCAATACAATTAAATGTCAAAGTGTATATCGTTGAATTGAAAATATTTGTCCATAGATTACTCGAAATACGGTAATCATGTGATTCATCAATGAAAGCATTATTAAACAACGATTCTTTTTTCTTCTTCTTCTTCTCCTTTGTCCTTCAGAAACAGAACAAAAAAAGGACGAAGAATTGCAACAACTGCGCACACGTAGGCAAAGTAAAGAAAAAAAATGCTGGATGAAAATGAGGCGAATTTAATTTCAGACAAATCAGTAAGAGAATCTCATTCGATAATTATGCCAGTTCTTTCGTCTGATTTAGTAGAATAAAACTTATGTTTATATTGGTTTTATTGGTGTTTGCTTAGTTCTATCAGTTATTTATTCAATTTCTCCTTTGAAACCGAAATTAGCTGAAATGAAACAAATTGTTCTCGAAACGAAAATAAACGCTTTTATTATAACAGCAACTTGCCATTCGGAACGTTTCAATGTAACTCAAATAAATATCGAAAAAGCATTTCCAAATCTATTTCAAATTCACTGTTTTCGATCGATTCCATTGAACGATTCTCGTATTCATACGGGCGATGATTCACTCTGGAAGAGACTCTCATCAAATCTCCTTGCATTTATCGAAATTTGGGCGTATAAAATTCCTGAATTACAAATCGATGAATTGGATTGGTCGTTTGTTTTCGAAGATGACATCAATTTTGTTAATGTAAGTAATTTTTCTGAACCAATGAAAGAATTTCTGAATGATCCACAAGTGAAAACAAACGACGGATTCTTCTATCTCGGTATGTGCGAACCTCAATATCCACGAAATGAAACTTACACGTTCAAAACTTCGACGCCAATGTTAGTCATTCGAAAAGCGTATGGCTTTTGTCTTCATGCAAGTGCCATAACGAAAAAGAAAGCGAGATTATTCTGGACGGAAATTTCATCCTATCGACCGAATTCACAAGAGAAATCTCTCGATTATCAACTTCGAGCTTATTGCGAACGAAGTAAAAATTTATTCTATGTCGTCGGAACAAATTTTCATTTTCCGCCCAATACTCAACATTACGGTATTGCCTATCAAGATCGTGCACGTTTTATTTCGACAGTGTCTACATAATCCTTTTTTGTACATTTAAGTAAAAGAAAAGAAGAAAAAAAAAATGTGCACGGTTGTTATGTCAGCAGCTGAAATCGAACAAATGTTTAAGAACGAAAAGGAACTTTCTTTTTTTATTGTTTACTTTAGATTATGACAAGAAGTGAAAATTTTGTCAACTATATGGCATATAAACTGTTTCATGAATCGCATCAGAAACGTGTCTATATTCGATTTATTGTTATTTGTCTACTTTTGTTAATTATTTATTCATTTTTTCATAAGGACAAACCAAAATATGTTCCAAACATTTCAATAGAATTCAAAACCAATCGAACCAAATACAAAACTTATATCGTCACAGAAAATTGTGATTCTGAACGTTATCGTGTAACGAAAAACAATATTGAAATTGCACTACCAAATTTTCTCGATATCTCCTGTTATCCATTCATTCCTCTGAATGATTCACGTATACATCACAATCCGTTACCACTATTAAAGAAATTCTCATCAAATTTAATTACATTCATCAATCTATGGACGTATCAAATACCTGCGGATCTCAAAGATGATGAAGATGAATGGGCATTTATATTCGAAGATGATGTCAATTTTGTTAATTCAACAACATGTTTTCAGAAGAATTTTATTGAAACAATGAATGTTTTTCTGAATAATCCTGAAATTCGAAAGAAACATGGATTTTTATATTTGGGTATTTGTGGACCCATTTGGGATAACGTTGACCCGATTATATCGGAGAATACAGAGAAAAATTTAACAAGTCAAATCGGTTGTGGTTTTTGTCTGCATGCAGCAGCAATAACCCCTCGACGATCACGATTTTTTTGGACAGAAGTTTCGTCGTATCGACCGAATGACGATGGTTCACTGGATAAAATGGTGCAAAGTTATTGTGTTCGAAGTGGAAATCATTTTTATACATTCGGTTCGAGTTTTCATTATCCAATGAACACGGGACATTATGGAATTGCGTTTCAAGATCGTGGTCGATTTGGCTCGACAGTTGTGTAGAGAAAACTATTCTACTCTTATGACGTCTTTTTTTTTTGTTTTTGTATTTCGAATAGAAGAGCTTTTAGATTAAGAATTTATAAATAAATAAATAAGCAACATTTTAATTGACAAGTTTACGACTGAGTTCTTCTATTTGAAAGTTGGTAATATTTGCTTGGATGAAATCGGATTTGAGAAAAAAATCATGAGAATTTACATAGAAGACATTTGTTGATCGATGATATTTAATGCCGTTATTTATCTTTTTATTAACAAAACAATTTGTTTTGAAAACATGTCGACAATAAAAAAAAATCTTTTTATTTGAAATGTTTCTTCGGATTTGGATCGGTTTGTTCATTCAACAGCAATATTTTACTATTGCAACTTTTTCGTTTAATCAACCGAGATTTCGAACCAATTCAACTTGGAATTCAATTGCAACGACTTTTCCCACTCAAAGTTTAGTGGGCATACAAC
>JGI26536J50258_1002139_pt1 | contig 12822 bp, 10 predicted proteins | sample ThiBiot_750_plan_FD_50258 | JGI IMG/M metagenome (IMG submission 50258)
TGCGCGCCCAGGCCGCCCGTGAACAGGCCGTAGCCGTAGGCCACATGCACCATGTCGCCGGGCCGCCCGCCCGCCGCGCGGATGGAGCGCGCCACCAGGTTCGCCCAGTTGTCGATGTCATTCAGCGTGTAGCCCACGACCGTGGGCTTGCCCGTGGTGCCCGAGGAGGCATGCACGCGCGCCACCTTCTGGCGCGGCACGGCGAACATGCCGAACGGATAGTTCTCGCGCAGGTCCTTCTTGGTGGTGAAGGGAAAGCGGGCCAGGTCGGACAGCGTGCGCAGGTCGGAAGGGTGCACGCCCTTTTCATCGAAGGCGCGGCGGTAGTGCGGCACATGGTCGTAGGCATGCTGCAGCGACCAGCGCAGGCGCAGCAGCTGCAGCGAGGCGATCTCGTCGCGGCTGGCGGTTTCGATGGGATCGAGTTCGCCGGGGGCGGGGCGCTGGACAGGCATGGCTGGGTCTTTTCAGACGGGCTGGTTCAGGCCGGGCACGGTGGGCCGGCCCTTGAAGCTGTGCGAGCGGCCACGGAACAGCGCGATCACTTCCTGGCGCTGGTTGGTGACCTGCACGTCATAGACGCCCGTGCGGCCTGCGCGCGAGACTTCGCGGGCCTGGGCCGTGAGCACGTCGCCGGGCCGGCCGGGCGCGACGAAGTCCACGCTCAGGCCCGAGGCCACCGTCATCTCGTTGCGCGCATTGCAGGCATAGGCAAAGGCCGTGTCGGCCAGCGCCGTGATGAAGCCGCCGTGGCAGATGTCGAAGCCATTGAGCATGTCGTCGCGCACGGCCATCTCCATGCGCGCCGTGCCGGGCGCGATCTCGGTGATGCGCAGGCCCAGTCCTTGCGCGGCGCGGTCGCGCGCCAGCATGCCGTCGCGCACCTGCTCGGCCAGTCGCTGGGCGGCCTCGCCCGGGGTGTGGTTGTCTTGCATGGCGGGCTCCTCAGCGGTCCGAGAACACGGCAGCCCGCTTGCCCAGAAAGGCGGCCACGCCCTCCTGGTAGTCGTGGGCTGCGCCCAGCTGGCCCTGCTGGCGCGCCTCGCGCGTGAGCGCATGTTCGTAGTCCAGCAGCTGGGCCGAGTCCATGGCCTCCCGCGTGCGCGCCAGGGCCCGCACCGGCATGGCGGCCAGGCGCTGCGCCAGGGCCTGAGCCTCGCTGCGCAAATCGGCATCTTCCACGCAGCGCCAGATCAGGCCGATGCGTTCGGCCTCGGCCGCAGGCAGCTTGTCGCCCAGCAGCGCAAGGCCCAGGGCGCGCGCACGGCCCACCAGGCGCGGCAGCAGCCAGGTGCCGCCGCAGTCGGGCACCAGGCCGATCTTGGCAAAGGCCTGGATGAAGCTGGCCGAGCGTGCGGCCAGCACCAGGTCGCAGGCCAGCGCGATATTGGCGCCCGCGCCGGCAGCCACGCCGTTGACGGCGGCCACCACGGGCACGGGCATGGACTTGAGACGCAGGCACAGCGGCTGGTAGCGGCGCTCGATCAGGTCGCCCAGGTTCTGGTCGGGCGCGGCCTCGGGGTCGGACAGATCCTGGCCCGCGCAAAAGCCGCGCCCCGCGCCCGTGAGCACCACGCAGCGCACCGAGGCATCGCCGGCAGCCTGTTCCAGGGCCGAAAGCAGCTGCTCGTGCAGCTGCGCGTTGAAGCTGTTGAGCGCGTCGGGGCGATTGAGCACCAGGGTGCGGACGGCGTCGTGCTGCTCAACCAGAACCAGCGATGGGGGCATGGAAGTCTCCGTGGCCTGTCTGCCGTCTTTATGCGGCAGATCAAACATAATTTACCGAATGGTCGGTAAATGTTAGTCGCCAGACCCTTTCCACCACAAGCGCCCAGGCACCGAGGAAACCCTAGGCCCCATGAAAAAAGGCCCTCACGGGCCGATTTGTCGAAGGTTCAGGGCTTGAAACCCGAGCGCTGCACCACCGGCGTCCACTGGGCGCGGTAGGCCTTGAGCATCTCGGCCGTCTGCGCGCTGCTGCTGGAGACCGGGGTCAGCCGGCTGGCCTCGAATTTCTGGCGCGTGTCGGGCTCCTTCATGATCTCCTGCACCATGCGCGACAGGCGCTCGGCAATGTCGGGCGCCATGCTCTGGGGCGCGAACAAGGTGTTCCAGCCCATGCCCGACAGGTTCAGGCTCGATTCCTTGAGCGTGGGGATGTCCGGCGCCATGGTGCTGCGGCGCTCGCCCGACACGGCCAGCACGCGGATCTTGCCGGCCTCGTGCTGGGGCAGCAGCACGTCGAAGGTGTCGATGGCCAGCGGTACCTGGCCGCCCACCAGGTCGGTCAGCAGCGGGGCCGAGCCCTTGTAGCCCACGGTTTCGGTCCGGACCTTGGCGGCCTCGCCCAGCATCAGCGAGAAGAAGTGCGGCAGGCTGCCCGTGGCCGGCACGCCCACGTTGGCCTGCTGCGGATTGGCACGCAGCCAGGCCAGCAGGTGCGACAGCTGCCTGACGGGCACGGCACTGGCCACGGCCACGCCGAATTCATAGCGGTTGACCTCGCTGACCGGGCGGAAGTCCTTGTCGGGGTCGTAGCCCGAGTCGGGGAACACCAGGGGCGCCACCAGCATCACGGCCGGATTGGCCAGCAGCAGCGCAGGCTGGGAGGCCGGCGCGTTCTTCACATACTGGGCCGACAGGCGGCCGCCCGCGCCGGGCTTGTTCTCCACCACCACGGGCGAGCCCACGCGCGCCTGCAGCTTGTCGGCCACGATGCGCGCCACGCGGTCGGTGGCGCCACCGGGCGGGTAGCCCACGACGATGCGCAGCGGCGCCTTGCCCGGAAACAGCGGCTCGGCCGCCGTGGCACTTCCAGCCAGCCCGCTGGCAGCCCAAACGGCCGAGGCCGGTGCCAGGGCCAGGATCTGGGTCAGGGTTCTTCGCTGCATCGCAAACTCTCTCCTTGCATGGACGGATTCCCGTGCGGAACGCACGCCGCACAATGTAGCGGCCTCAAAAAGCCCGTTGCCGCCGATATTGACCAGGGTTAACCCGGGGCAAGACGCCCTGCGCTGCTCGGGCATCGCGGCAACCTGGCGAAGCCGACTCGGCGACAATCGCCCACCATGAGCTTCGCCCCCCTGACCAACGACACCTTCCTGCGCGCCTGCCGGCGCCAGGCCACCGACTACACGCCGCTGTGGCTGATGCGCCAGGCGGGCCGCTACCTTCCCGAATACAAGGCCACGCGCGCCCGGGCAGGCAGCTTCATGGGCCTGGCCACCAACGTGGACTACGCCACCGAGGTCACGCTGCAGCCTCTGGAGCGCTTCCCGCTGGACGCGGCCATCCTGTTCTCCGACATCCTGACCGTGCCCGACGCCATGGGCCTGGGCCTGTCCTTTGCCGAAGGCGAAGGCCCGCGCTTTGCCAAGGTGGTGCGCGACGAGGCCGCCGTGGCCGAGCTGGCCGTGCCCGACATGGACAAGCTGCGCTATGTGTTCGACGCCGTGACCAGCATCCGCCGCGCGCTCGATGGCCGCGTGCCGCTGATCGGCTTCTCGGGCAGTCCCTGGACCCTGGCCTGCTACATGGTCGAGGGCAAGGGCAGCGACGACTACCGCCTGGTCAAGAGCCTGATGTATGCGCGCCCCGACCTGATGCACCGCATCCTGGCCATCAACGCCGACAGCGTGGCCGCCTACCTCAACGCCCAGATCGATGCAGGCGCCCAAGCCGTGATGGTGTTCGACAGCTGGGGCGGCGTGCTGGCCGATGGCGCCTTCCAGGAATTCAGCCTGGCCTACACGAAGCGCGTGCTGGCCGGACTCAAGCGCACGGGCGTCGATGGGCAGGACGTGCCGCGCATCGTCTTCACCAAGGGCGGCGGCATCTGGCTGCCCGACATGAAGGACCTGGACTGCGAGGTGCTGGGCCTGGACTGGACGGCCAACCTGGCCCGCGCCCGCGCCATCGTCGGCGGCGAGGTGGGCGGACCCGGCAAGGCGCTGCAGGGCAACATCGACCCCAATGTGCTGTTCGCGCCGCCCGAGCGCGTGGCCGAGCAGGCGCGCGCCGTGCTCGACAGCTTCGGCGCCCCGCACACCGACAGGACCACCACGGGCCCCACGCACATCTTCAACCTGGGCCACGGCATCAGCCAGTTCACGCCGCCCGAGCATGTGGCCGCCCTGGTCGAGGCCGTCCACGGCCATTCGCGCGCCATGCGCCAGCGCTGAGCGCCCGCCCTGCTCCTCATCACCCGCAAGGCCGGATGCCAGCGCAGCGCCGGCCCCCTGCCGTGACAGCCACCGGCCCGGCTGGGCCGCGCTGTCCACAGTCCGCGCGCCCGGCCGGCGCTTGCTGCACAAGATGGCCACAGACCATCTTATGCACAGAAAAATCTGAGCGAGGTCTTAGGACTCACAGTTGTCACCCGCGCCTGCACGCGGGCGACATATCGATATAAGCCGTTGTTTTTGAAGATTTTTTTTGATAGCACCGTTTTCAGAATGCACCACTCGGAAAGGTCAGACAAATGGGGGGATGGCCATAGATCCGAATAATCCCCACAAAGTTATCCACAGAAATTGACGATATACCCAGAAACCCGCAGTCACCGGCCGGGGCGTCTGGTGTAGAACGCCGCACCCAGGCCCCGGGCNGCGCCAAAGGCTTATGCTTGGCGGCTTGGTTGCCGCAGGCCCTGCCGTGCGGCGCCCGCGTTTTCAGGCCCCGCTTTCCCCGCATTCGCATGTCCCTCCCCGCCCACACCGTCCATGTCGCCGTCCAGACGCCGGCGCACAGCGCCGTGGGTGATCTGCTGAGCTACACCTGCGAGCAGCCGCTGGAGCCGGGCACCCTGGTGCGCGTGCCGCTGGGACGCCGGGAACTGCTGGGCGTGGTCTGGGACGCGCCGGCCCAGCCGCCCGCCGTGCCCGAAGGCGTGGAGCTGCGCGCCATCTGCGCCGTGCTGGAGGGCATCGCGCCGCTGCCGGCGGCCTGGCGGCGGCTGGTGGCCTTCGCCGCCTACTACTACCAGCGCAGCGTGGGCGAGATCGCCGTGACGGCCCTGCCGCCGCAGCTGCGCGACATGACGGCCGAGCAACTGGCGCGCCGGCTCAGGCCGACCAAGGCCGCGGCGAAGAGAGCGGCCAAGGCTGCAAAGGCGGAACAGGCGCAACCGGCGCCTGGCGCTGCGCCTGCATCAGCGCTCGCACCGGCCCCGGCCGCCGCAGACATTCCCCCCATCGTCCTCAGCGCCGAGCAGGCCGACGTCTTCACGCAGATCGCCGCCCACCCCGGCCCCTTCCTGCTCTACGGCAGCACGGGCAGCGGCAAGACCGAGGTCTACCTGAGGACCACCCAGGCCGCGCTGGATGCCGACCCCGGCGCCCAGGTGCTGGTGATGGTGCCCGAGATCAATCTCACGCCCCAGCTGGAGCAGCGCTTCCTGGCGCGCTTTGCGCCGCAGTACGGCGCGGCCTGCGTGGTCAGCATGCACAGCGGCATGACCAACCCGCAGCGGCTCAAGAGCTGGCTGGCGGCACACACGGGCACGGCGCGCATCGTGCTGGGCACGCGCATGTCGGTGTTCGCCAGCCTGCCGGGGCTGTCGCTGATCGTGGTGGACGAGGAGCACGACGCCAGCTACAAGCAGCAGGAAGGCGCGCGCTACTCGGCGCGCGACCTGGCCATCTGGCGCGGGCGCGATACCGGCGCCAAGGTCATCCTGGGCAGCGCCACGCCCTCGCTGGAGAGCTGGCACGCCAGCCGCCCGCCCAATGCCGACGAGCCGCAGGGCGGCCGCTACCTGCGCCTGCACATGCCCAGCCGCATCGGCGCGGCCGCCCTGCCGCGCGTGCGCCTGGTGGACATGGGCCAGCAGCCGCGCAAGGCCGTGTTCTCGCCGCCGCTGATCGATGCCATCACCGAGCGTGTGCAGCGCGGCGAGCAAAGCCTGGTGCTGCTCAACCGCCGCGGCTTCGCGCCCGTGCTGTTCTGCGCCGACTGCGGCTGGAAAAGCGACTGCCCGCACTGCAGTGCCCACCAGGTCTTCCACAAGGCCGACCGCACGCTGCGCTGCCACCACTGCGGCTACACCCAGCGCGTGCCCATGGCCTGCCCCGGCTGCGGCAATCCCGACATCCTGCCGCTGGGCAAGGGCACGGAGCAGCTGGAGGAAGAACTGGCCCGCCTGCTGCGCAATGTGCAGCGCCCCGACCGCGAGCCCGCCCGCGTGGCGCGCATAGACGCCGACACCACGCGCGCCAAGGGCGCGCTGGAGGAGCAGTTGGCCCAGGTGCATGCCGGCGACATCGATGTGCTGGTCGGCACCCAGATGGTGGCCAAGGGCCATGACTTCCGGCGCATCACCCTGGTGGCCGCCGTGCAGCCCGACAGTGCGCTGTTTTCCAGCGACTACCGCGCGCCCGAACGCCTGTTCAGCCTGCTGATGCAGGCCGCAGGCCGCGCAGGGCGCGACGCGCACTACGTGGCCGCCCAGGGCAGCCATCCGGAGATGTGGATACAGACGCACGACCCGTCCCATCCCGTCTACACCGCGCTGCGCTCGCACGACTACCCTGCCTTTGCGGCGCGCCAGCTGCGCGAGCGGCGCGATGCGGGCATGCCGCCGTTTGCCTTCCAGGCCATCGTGCGGGCCGATGCGCGCAGCCAGGAGGCCGCCCAGGCCTTTCTGGCCGCCGCCGCCCAAGCCGCGCGCCAGGCCGGCCTGCCCCATGTGGACGATGTGTTTCTCTACCCGCCCATTCCCATGTCCGTCCAGCGCGTGGCCAATGTGGAGCGGGCGCAGATGCTGATCGAGTCGGCCCAGCGGCCCGCCCTGCTGCGCTTTCTCTGGGCCTGGCAGGCGCATCTGCACTGGATCAGGGCACAGCCCGAGCACCGCGCCCTGGTGCGCTGGCTGGTGGACGTGGACCCGCTGGCCATCTGAACGTGGCACAGCCTCTGGAACGGCCCCAAAAAACCTCAAGCCTTTCAGGCCTTGGGCGCAATCCCACAAAGCATTCACCGCTACTTTTTCGGAAGCGCTTTTAGCGCATCCGCCGCACGGCTCCCATCGGGATTTGCGCTGATGCAGGCGGGGCATGTTTATTGCATCGTGCCGCATTCAGCCCACAAGGCTGGATCATTCAATGCCTTTCCAGGAGCGATACATGCCGTTCACCCCCTTCCGTATGACCTTGATGGCCGTCGCGCTTGCGCTGGCAGGCTGCGCGTCCCAGCCCGGCGCCAGCCAGGCCCCCGCAGCCGCAGCGCCCGCCACGGCGACCGCCCCTGCACCCGCTCCCGCCGCACAGGCCGGCAAGCCCAACGTGGTCGTCCTGGCCACGGGCGGCACCATTGCCGGCGCGGGCGCCAGCGCCGTCAACAGCGCCACCTACACGGCCGCCAAGGTCCCCGTGGACAAGCTGCTGGCCGGCCTGCCCGAGCTGAGCAACATCGCCAACGTCTCTGGCGAGCAGGTGTTCCAGATCGCCTCCGAAAGCTTCACCAACAAGGAACTGCTGACGCTGGCACGCCGCGTCAACGAGCTGGCCAAGCAGCCCGGCGTGGACGGCATCGTCGTCACCCACGGCACGGACACGCTGGAGGAGACCGGCTACTTCCTGAACCTGGTGGTGCCTACCGACAAGCCCATCGTCATGGTCGGCTCCATGCGCCCCGGCACGGCCATCTCGGCCGACGGCGCGCTGAACCTGCTGGGCGCCGTGGCCACGGCCGCCTCCAAGGACTCGGCGGGCAAGGGCGTGCTGGTCAGCATGAACGACAACATCGACTCCGCGCGCGATGTGGCCAAGCTCACCAACATCAAGACCAATGCCTTCTCCAGCCAGTGGGGCCCGCTGGGCATGGTGGTCGAGGGCAAGACCTACTGGTTCCGCGCCCCCGTCAAGCGCCACACCAGGGGCAGCGAGTTCAACATCGAGCAGATCACCGACCTGCCCGCCGTGGACATCGTCTATGGCTACGGCAACGTGCCCGCCACGGCCATCGACGCGCTGGGCAAGGCCGGCGTCAAGGCCATCGTGCACGCCGGCACGGGCAACGGCTCGGTGGCCGACCGCATCGTGCCCAAGCTCAATGAACTGCGCCAAAAGGGCGTGATCGTGGTGCGCAGCTCGCGCGTGCCGGCCGGCTTCGTGCTGCGCAACGCCGAGCAGCCCGACGACAAGTACGACTGGGTCGTCGCCCATGACCTGAACCCGCAGAAGGCCCGCCTGCTGGCCGCCGTGGCCCTGACCAAGACGCAGGACACGAAGCAGCTGCAGCGCATCTTCTGGGAATATTGATAGGCACCCCCTGAGGCGCTGGCGCGCCTTCCCCCCGTGGCACGGCGCCTCTCTACCCGCTTCGCGGGGGAGGGGGACGACAGCCTCGCTGCGGGGCGGCCCTTGCTTGCTGTCCCTTGCTTTGGGCCTCGTCGGTTTTTTGCGCTGCGCCCACATGGCCCGGTCCATTTTTGGCCGGGCCTTTTCTATTGCTGCTTCTTAGTTCGTTGTGAACAGCGGGGTGAGGGGACCTTGGGCGATGTGGCAGTGCGCTTGTTCGAGGGCCTGGGCGAAGGCGTCGGAGCGCAGGTAGGCGTATTCGACGGCGCGCTGGGCGCCTATGGCGTCGCCCTGGACGGGGGCGGTGGCGGGGTGGCACATCATGAGGCTGCCGGGCTGCAGCTGGGCCAGCCATTGGGCCATGTGGCGGCCATAGCCTTCGGGCGTGGGCTGGTCGAAGGCGTAGACGCCGCCGAAGCCGTGGTTGAGCGGCACGCCCTGGCGGCGCAGGCGGCGGGTGGTGGTCCAGCCGCCGAGCAGGGCGATGATGGCGGCCTTGGGGTCGCGCCAGAGCTGGCCGGCCGGGGTGGTGGAGCGGACCCAGGGCAGGTCGTCGGCGTTGTCGCCATAGCGCTGGCGCAATTCCTGCACCAGCGCGGCGCGCACGCCGGGGAGCTGGTGCACGTGCTGGTGGCCGTCGATGAAGTCGGGGGCCATGCCCAGCGCGTCCTCGAAGGCGTCGAGCTGGCGGCGCCAGGCGTCGCGCATGGCGGCGCTGCCCAGCCGTCCTGCGTAGGCGCGCGCAATCACCGCCCCTATGCCGGAGGAGGGCTGCAGGCCATGGCCTTCGGTCAGGTTGAAGTGCAGGCCCAGCGACAGGCGCGGGCGCAGCGCGGGCAGGCGCCTGGCCGCCTGCCTCCAGTACGGCGAGGTGGTCATGCAGCTGGTGGCCGACAGCCGGCCCTGCAGCGTGAGCTGCTCCACGGCCTCGTCGACCAGGGGGTGCAGCGCATAGTCGTCGGCGCACAGGACGACGGTTCTGGCCGAGGCCTTCTCCCCGTTGTTTCTGGCAGGTACGGTGTTCATGAGGATTCCTTGCGGCCGGGGGCCGCAAAGGCCCAGAACTTGGCCAGGACGAAGGTGCCCACCGCCACCAGCACCAGCACCAGGGCCAGGCTCCAGAAATAGTGCCAGTGCAGCCAATGCAGGGCCGCCCAGTACAGCAGCTCATTGGCCACGAAGGAGACGCAGGCCACGGCGAAGTATTTGGCCACCACGGCCCGGCCACGCGCCTGGGTCTGCACGAAGGTGAACAGCGCATGGCCGTTGTAGCTGACCACGAAGGCCACGAGAAAGGCCAGCACATTCGCATGCAGCGGCGCCATGCCCGCCAGCTGCACCAGCAGGGCGACCACGGCCAGGTGCGTGGCGGCCGCGCAGCCGCCCACCAGCACGAACTGCAGCGCCTGCGGCAGGCGGCGCAGCTGCGCGATCACATCGTGCATGGCTACTCCCGCGGCGCCAGCGGGCTGCGGTCCTCGTCGCGCGCCAGCAGGTAGGTGGGGCGGCGCTTGACCTCGTCATAGATCCGGCCGATGTACTCGCCCAGGATGCCGATGGACATCAGCTGCACGCCCGAGAACAGCATGATGCTGGCCGCCAGCGTGGGCCAGCCGTCCAGCGGGTTGCCGAAGATCAGCGTCTCCATGGTGATCCACAGCCCGTAGAGCAGGGCCGCCAGCGAGATCATCCCGCCCACGATGCTCCACACGCGCAGCGGCAAGGTGGTGAACGAGGTCAGCCCCAGCAGGGCCAGCGAGCCCAGGCGCCGGAAATTGAAGCTGGACGCCCCGGCCGTGCGGTCGGCCGGCACGAACGGCAGTGCCGCCGCCTTGAAGCCCACCCAGGCGTACAGGCCCTTCATGAACCGGTGGCTCTCGGGCAGGGCCTTGAGCGCGTCGGCCACGCAGCGGTCCAGCCAGCGGAAGTCGCCGGCATTGGGCGGGATCTTCACCAGGTTGCCGGCATTCATGAGCCGGTAGAACAGGTTGGTGCCCACCCGCTTGGCGCCGCTTTCGGCGCCCCGGTCGGCGATCACGCCATAGACCATGTCGTAGCCGGACTGCCACAGCTCGCACATCTGGGGCAACATCTGCAGCGGATGCTGGAAGTCGGCGTCGATCAGCACCACGGCATTGCCGCGCGCATGGTCTATGCCGGCCGACAGGGCCGCCTCCTTGCCGAAGTTGCGAGACAGCGCCAGGTAGCGCACGGGCAGCTCCTGCGCCATGCGCAGCGCGATCTCGTGCGTGGCGTCGCGGCTGCCATCGTTGACGACGATCAGCTCGTAGTCGGGCGTCAGCGTGCGCACGGTCGCGTCCAGGGCGCGCAGGAACGCCTCCAGGTTCCCCTCTTCATTGTGGGCCGGCACCACGCAGCTCAGCCGCAGCGGCGCACGCGGCAGCATTCCCTTGGGAGCGGCCGGAGCAATGTCAGCATGCAATTCGGTCATAGGCCAGCATTGTCAGCGGGCTGGCTGCCCGCGCGCGGCAACACATCAAAAACCGCATACGCATAAGGTGTGGGCACAGGAAAACGCCAGCCCGAGCGTTGCAGCGTGAGCACACGCGGCTCCTGCGGCAGGCCCAGCTTCGCCAGCCAGGCCTGCGCCTGCCGCTCGCAATCGCGCGATTTCGCGGTTGGGCCGGGCTCGCTGGCCACCGGGCCGCGCGGGCACAGCAGCAGCCCGGGCTGCTGGCGCCAGTCCGGCAGCGCCAGCACGCGCGCATATTCGCTGTCGGGCAGGCCGGGAATGGTGCGCAGATGCGGCTGGGCATAGAAAGACAGCATGGCGTTTTCCGCCCAGTCGCCGCCCACCCACTGCAGCGGCTGCTCCGGGTGGCGCTGGTTCCAGGACAGCACGATGGCCTGGGCCGCATCGGCCGCGGGCCGGTAGTAGTCGGAACTGCTCTTGCGCGCATTGCCCCAACCCGCGGCCACGCCAATCACCAGCACCACGGCCAGGCTCGGCCACCAGGCGCGGCGCAGCGCGGCCAGGGCGGCCTGCGTCGCGGCAGGCGCCTCGGCGTCCAGGTTGCGCAGCCACAGCAGCACGAAGGCATAGCCGATGGGAATGGCCCAGGGCGTGGACAGCTCCACCACGCCTGTGGCGCCAAAGCCCAGCGTCGTCAGCCAGGGCATGAGGGCCAGCCAGAACAAGGTGTCGCCCCGCCCCTGCCAGGCCCAGCTGCGGCGCAGAAAGCGCGCGCTCCAGCGCAGCCAGCCACCGCCTTGCTGGCGGGCCTGCATGAAGCCATACATCAGGCACACGGCCAGCCAGGCCGGCAGCCAGTAGAAGATGGGCGCCAGCGCAAAGCGCAGCACATAGCTCCACACCACCTGCCCGCCGCCCTGGTCCATGGCATAGCCCAGCGTCACCCACTGGTGGTGGGCAATCCAGGCCACATGCGGCGCCAGCGCCAGGCCAAAGGCTGCCAGCGCCACATAGGGCCTGGGAGTGAGCAGCCACTGGCGACCTTCGCGAACCAGGAGGATGGGCAGCAGAAAGCCGGCCAGGAACACGCCGCTGTAGTACTTGCTGAGCATGCAGGCGGCCGAGACCACGCCCAGGGCCACGCTGAAGGTCAGGCCCCGCACACCCTTTTCCTGCCAGCTGGCCAGCAGCAGGGCCGCCGCCCAGGGCCACAGGGACAGCAGCTGGCTGTTGGCGTTGAACTTGCCGGCCAGCGTCGTATACGGGAAGCACCACAGCAGCAGCAGCGCCCCCAGCGGCGCCAGGCGCGCCAGCCCCAGGCGCCGGCCCAGCACATAGACACCCCACAGGCCCACGCCCACATTGGCATAGGACAGCAGGCGGTAGAAGGCGTCGTTCTGCGGAAACACCATGAACCACAGGCCGACCACCCAGGCGAAGAACGGCGGGTGCTTGTGCGTGCCCAGCTGCAGCGGCTGGGACCAGGCATAGTTCTCCAGCATGTCGTGGTAGCCGTCCAGGTTGCCATTGGCCAGCCAGGACACCAGGGCCCAGAGCAGGCAGGCCAGCGTCACCATCCAGAGCAGGCCCGCGCCCGTGGGGGCGCCGGCCGGGGCAGAGGGGGAGGGTTTCATGCAATCCCGTCGAGGTGGTGAAAAAACATGGGCGCGATTGTAGAGAGCGCCAGCCTGCCGACAGGCCTGGACTGACCGGGCCTGCCCAGGCCTGCCGCTCGGACCTGCTCAGGTCATCAACGCCACGGCACCCGAGAAACTCAGGAAGGCCAGCACCGTGGACACCAGGATGATGCGGGCCACCCGCCCGCCATGCGCACCGAAGCGCTCGGTCAGCAGCGAGACATTGCTGGCGCTGGGCAGTGCGGCCAGCAGCACCAGGGCCACGAAGGCCTCCTCACCCAGCGGCAGGCCCAGCGCCATGGCCGCGCGGGCCACGGCCCAGACCAGCAGCGGATGGACCAGCAGCTTGGCCAGCGCGATGGGCACGTAGTCGCGCGCGGCCACGCGCTCATGGCTGTTCATCTGCGAGCGCGCCAGCACGGCGCCTATGGTGAACAGCGCCACGGGCGAGGCC
>JGI26536J50258_1002180_pt1 | contig 12662 bp, 10 predicted proteins | sample ThiBiot_750_plan_FD_50258 | JGI IMG/M metagenome (IMG submission 50258)
TCATCGTAGATTTCTTTTCATCAAAAAACAAGTCAATGAAGAAAAAATTTCATTTTATTTCCTGAGAGATTTCAATTGTAAATATATTTATATATCAAGTTCATTCAAATAAATAACGAAGAATAAGAAATATACACGCACACATTCACACAAATAGAGATAGAAGAACAATGAACAAATTTTTTTTTATTTAAAAAAAAAACAAAAGAAAACGTTTAAGATTTTTTCGTCGAAATACTATCTGACAAATTCTATTCAAGAATTTGGCTCATAATCAAGCATTTGATCAAGTTCTCGATTGAGATCAGAGAGCATTGAATCAATATCAGACAAAACATTTGTTGTATCATTTCTAAACATAGAAAAATTCGATTTTCAATCAACTCTCACGATCATCTTACTTGACAACTTTCGTTTGTTTATACGCTAAACCGTTTCCATTGATCGGCTGTGCGAGAGTCGCTGGTTTTCGTATGTGATTATTCTGAATAAATCGTTCGTTATTATCATAGATCGCTGTTGTTAATGGATAGGATGGTTTAATCGTTTGTTCGAAGAACTGTATTGGCAATGAACGTTTTATGGAATTCATCGATGAGTTATTATTATTATAGAGATTCGAATTTTGATTATGTGGCGAACGTTGTTTGATTGTACCGATATTTTCATTAGCAAATGGAAGGCCGTTTGTCGATTCTGTACTTGATGAGAGATTGGTTTCATCGAGATGAGTACTTGATGAGAGATTGGTTTCATCGAGATGAACATGTTTAGTTGATTGAATATCAATTGATGACGTTGGTTTCTCATCAGCATTGACGTTTTCTAAACTACGCGTACGTGAAGACGATGAAGTCGAATCATTTGGTGTTGTGCTTGTTGAAGATGATAATGGAGGTGGCAAACGAAACGATGATGTTGCCATTGGACAAACAGTTGGAGTTAATTTGGCGTGTTGTTGTTGTTGTTTGGTCAGAGATGTCCGAGGTGAAAGCGGTGGTTTACGTAGAGTTGCATAATTCGATGAATCGATAGCACGAGTTGGTGAACGATGTGATTGTTGAATTGATGGTCTAATAACAAATATTTGTTTGTTTGTTGTTTTCGTTTCGAAATCGAAACTTACTTTCGAATATGTTGAATTGTTGGAGGTGGAATACTATTATTTTCCAGAGAATTACAACGTTCTAATGTTGATTTCGTTTGTCGAATAGGTACAGCTGGTTTTCGGTCCATATGTAAACCATTCGATTGTCTCGATNGTGTAGCCGGNGGTGGTAAACGATGTTGATGATTGGGTGACGAAACTATCGTCGATAGATTCGAATTCGGTTGATAGAGACCTTTTTTCATATCTTTCAATCGTTTAACAGCTAACATAAATCGTTTCTGATGACCTAAACGTGTGATACCAATATCTTCTAAATCTTCCCACGCAATATCCATAATATCGTTGATTTCGTGATAATTTTGTTGATTTAATAATGGTAAATATTGATTCAAACGAAGATAGGTTAACCAATCATTCAATGTTTCAGGTTTGAAATCCGGCAAACCATCGGGTAGATGTAATCGAGCAATTTCATTTTTAAGTTTTCGTCGATGTGACGGATGTGTTATGCCAATAGCTGTTAAATCCTTTTGAAAATAAAACAAACAGAAATTTTCGTTTTCTTTTGTTGTTTTCTTCATCATCAATTACTTCAGGTGTCATTCGAACAATTGTTTGAATATCATAACCATTAGCTATGAAATTCTCAGCATAATCTTCATAGGTAAATTCTCGTAACCAGGCGAGAACAATTTCATTTTCCGATGTACCATTTCGAAGTAATGTATTAATCGTTGTATTGATATTCAACGTATTCGATTCGTCTAACCGATCGAGACTACTATTCGAACTTCGATAACTTGTTTTATCTTGATCGGATGATTTCGATTCACTGCTACAAATCGAACGAACATCGGCAATTGTCGATGAAAGCGGACTTAGAGTCGTCGACGCGCCCATAAAACTCGATAGAGCAAGTGTCTGAAAAACAAAGAAATCATTTGTTCTGTTTTTTTTTTCTTTGCTTTCATTTCCATACTTTTGGACTTTCGTAAAGTGCCGTTGAACTTCGTCCACTATCGATACTACTTGCTGCACTATGTCGATAACTATTACTTGTTGGACTATCATGTCTCGAACGTGAACTCCAACTCGATGTTGTGACTAAACCTGAATCCGCTTGAGACACACGTGAAAGTGTATCGCTATCGACAGGCGAAAGATCGCCATTTTGATCGTTGGCTGTCGTATGACGGATTTCTTTTCCATTGACTACTAAACAAAAAGTCAAACAAACTCTCATTAGTAACAATTGAAATGATTGTCTCAATGAAAAAATCTAATGAAAACACACAACTAGGACGATGATGTCTTAAAACAACATTGTTTGTATTGACTGTTGCCGGTGCTGTCAATAAACGATTGGTTAAATTGATATTGACAGGCGAATGATGACTCTTTCGAAATGTTGGCAAATCTTGATAGAAAACAAAACAAATCCATGCGTTTCATGCAACAAAAACAACAAACAACAACAATCACAATCGAATTCAACATACTCGAATTATTCATTTGCACATGTGTACTAGGAAAATAGCCAATGCGTGTAGTTAAATCTTCTTGAAGAATAAAACCACGCCATTGCCCTGTTGGATTACGTTCTAAGACCTAAATAAAGAATTTTTTTTAGGTTTTGTTTTTGCAATATTTTTATTATCAAACGACATACAGTAATACAATCGCCTTCGGAAAAATTCAGTACACCAACATGATTATCGGTATAGGAACGTACTGCACGAACTAAGATTGCATCGGAAAATTCTAGAAAAACAAAAACAACAATGTGTACATTTTCGAAATCGATGAACAAGAAAAACCTTTAATCAATCGTTTGATATCATTTCCTGTTTTTTGTTTAATTACAACTTCATATGCTGTTTGTTCAAATGAATTACAAAGATTAACATCAATTCCGCATTCTAACAGCAATTTCGCTGTTTCATATCGACCATTTCGACAAGCAACATGTAAAGCTGTGCCATCATTGACTGTCATTCGATTAATATCCATGCCATTCAACAGCAACAATCGAACAATATCTGTATGTCCATTTTTCGATGCAATATGCAATGGAGATATTTGTTCATTGGGATTTAAAAGCATACGTTGACATAGAGGATTTTGTACAAGTGAATTGATAACATCGAAGCGACCGTTTTCACATGCTAAATCAATAGCTGTTAGTAAACGACGATTTAAAATTGTTGGATCAGCTTGATGAAATAAAAGTAATTGTACTATATCATTATGACCGTATTGACTGGCTAAATGTAAGGCTGTATCACCATTGATTGACTGTTCATTGACATTAGCACCGCGACGTAAAAGAATGAAAACAGGTTCACTACGACCTTGCCATGATGCGTAATGTAATGGACGAAAACCTTTATTATCTTTAAGATTCACATTTGCACCATTATCGATTAATAATTTCAAGATTTCAATATTTCCGATAACGGCTGCTTCATGTATGGAGCCCATTCTAGAAAAAACGGACGACAATGTTCAGACCTTGAATTGTAATTAGAAATTAAATTGATTCGATTAGAAACAAATAATTACACACTCTACTTTTTACTGTTCGTAAGAGTTCTATTCTACTACTACGACTACTACTCCTTCGTTTGAAGGAACCGGATGTAATTACACGGCTATCCACTTCTTTTCTTTGAATCAATGCCGAATGATGTGCATATTGGCGTGTATGCATGCGTGTGCACTTATGGATTACGTAAACTTTTGACACAACATCGTACAACAGCGAAGATTGCGTGAGAAGAGAAGAGAAAAAGAAATAGACGTTGATAGCAGAAATAGACTGATGATGAAGGAAATGATCAATTGGATGAGTATGTATATTGTCGAAGAGGAAAGAGAGAAAAATTTATTTGTCAGGAAAAAAGAAATATCACAGATAGTTACATGAACATTTCGATGGTCTTATTGGCATCCTTTTCTTTCTCTCTCTCTTTCTCTCGATGTCTCTTGAGACACCATGATCATCATCTTCATCATCGTTTGTCGTCACTTGACCTTTTCCTTCCGTTTTTTCTTTAATCAAAATTCACAAATAACCAGCAAATATAAAAGATGTTTATTTCCTCGACAAATTGATTATCATTGCCGATCGTTTGTCCTTATGTTCAACTATTGACCACCACCATGAATAAAACGAAAGGAAAAACAATTTTTCTTCTTTCTCATGAATTTATTAAATCGGTCATAATTTCACACAAACGAAAAAGTTCAATTCATTTCCGCATTCTCATTCTCTTCATTAAATTTCAATCGATAAAATATGCAAAATAGATATCGACAAAACAGAATGTTTATTCACATTTCACAATCTGACTCCCTCTCATTCGAGAATCGCACATAAAGTTCATCGACATGCGGAAGTCACGCATGTACTCCTTCTTTTTTTTTTGATCTAACGCTTTCCTCCGTTTTCTCGAATGCACTGACTATTAATTGATCATGATTAATTATCAACCAAAAAAAGACTCGTGCTGACTTTTTTTTTCATTTAAAATTTCTCTCACATCGAGTTCTTATCTCTTTGTTTTAACACATCGCGTATCTGCAGCGACCGCAAAAAAAGACAAAGAAAGAAACGCATGAACAGATGATAATGATGATCAATGTCGAAAACAATCATCAACAGAAATATTAACATTCATACATGCGACACGAGAAGAAGAACATTGACTCTTATCTATCTTCTGATGATAGACTCCCTGTGAGCAAGGTCAATGATGAAAATGAATGTTCAATAGAAAATAAAACGAGAGAGAACCTAATTATTCAAGTGATGAACAGATCATAAAAAAAGAAACAAGGATAGAATACTATCTCTGTCTCTCGACAATGTGCTAATTCAAATTGATAGCTTTTTATTTGTACATCATTTTGATGAAGTATTACGAATGATATTGAAGACGACAGGAGGCAAGAAAATCGATTTGTCTTTCTATGCCTTCCAATCATTTCTAAGATCAACACATGTATATTCAACCTTTATGTGTCTTTCGTTTTTCTCTCTCTCTCTCTTTGTATTCGTTCATATAACTAAATTGTACTAGTATAACATATCGTATTCTCTTCTTCTTCTTCCAACAAACTAATGTCTACACACACACACCTTCGCCAACGGTTAATCTTTTGACCGTCGTAATGATATACCAATAAAAAAAAACACATTCGGTTTTGTTTTTATTCTCTCTCTCTCCCTCTTATTCTTTAAATCAGTGCTAAGAATAACATGAGAATGATTATTTCTTTCTCTCTCACGATGAAAGACAAACAAAAGAAGGAAATCAGCGAACAGTTGAAAAAATAAAACATCTGTTGCTAGTTTTCCTGACTTACCCATTATCGTCTTGAAAATTTAAGTTAATTTTCTTTGGCGAGACAATATCTAAATAAGAATAAATTGAATTTCGATGAATTCGAATGATTTCGATGGGACAAACTTGTTTTTCCTGAGCGACATTTGGAAAATATTCGTTGAATTGATGATAGATTAGACGATTTGACTGCATCTAATAATTCATTTTCACGTTTCATACTTTTGATTGATCTATCCATGAGTAAGTTGAGATTTATCACGCATGCGCCATAGAAGTTTAATTTGTGTTGAATGAAGAACGAAGGAGGAGGAAGAAGAAGGAGAGAAGAAGAAGAAGGAAAAAAAGNGAATGAACGAGATTATTGAGCAAAGCAATCCGCCAAGTTGTCTGTCAATCAAAAAAGAANAAAAAAGTAAAGATTATTATGAACCTAATGAAAAGATTGTGTTCATGAGAGAATATTTTCTACCGAAAAAAGAAAATGTTGATTCCTCTTTAGGGAACACAGTGATTGAATGAACCTTTACCAATCCACCATCTTTGTTCTTTGTTCAATAGGATAGATTTATCTATGGTTCAATATCGACCAATATGACCGATTGGCGATAGAGACCGCTAATTGAACAAATCTTTATGTTCATCTATGTAATATAATTTTCTGTCAGATTAATTGTCAACTTAAGTCAAGAGTTTTACGTGCGTGGGCTCTTTCTTTTCTTATAGTTTCTTGTTGCTATAAGAATCACTTGAAAAACTTGTTGTTTATTTGTTTAAATTCTACTTTTACATTCTAAACCGAGAACATTAGCGACTCTCGGAAGAACGAAAGAAAATTTGATTTATTCTTTCAAAATCCATTGATTTGCCACACCTGTTTAGCAAATCATTGATATTATATTATTCATCTTTTTCTCTGATTCATTTTGAAAAAAAAGCTTTCCTATCAATGGCTTCGAATATGAACACACAAACTTGTGCTAAATGTACTAAGGCTACCGGTTCAGCTCTATGTCAAGGTTGTCAACAATCATTTTGTATGAAACATTTTCTTGAACATCGTCAAGAACTATCAGATTCTATTGATATTGTTGGTCAAGAACACGATCTTCTACGACGCGANATGACTATGAAATCGAATANGCCATTGTTACTTGAACGTATCAATCAATGGGAAAAAGAAACCATTGAAAATATTCATCGATATGCTAATCAAATTCGTTATGAACTCGAACAATCATTTGATCGAACTCGGCATGAAAGTGAAATGTCTGTAAATAAACTTGCTGATGAACTACGGGCGTGTCGTGAATCAAATGATTATACTGAAATCGATATTCAACGATGGAACGAACAGCTAAGAAATTTACGGCAAACAATCTTACATTCATCGAATCTTCATATTCAACAAGTAACAATTCCTGAAACNGATATTCCATGGATTCGTTTAAGCAACAATCCAAATATAGTCACTCAATCTAACGAACGATTTTCGGAGTACTACGGTATGATGAATATTTCAAATGATGGACTACAGGCTTTGTGTATCGGCACACGTTGGGATGATTCGTGTGTCAGTGGTACGGGCCGTTATTCAACGGGCTTTCATCCAGTTCGCCTTCGTATCGAAAATAAACAGAGTAATTTTCTGTTTTTCGGTATTATAACTGCTACACAAGACCTATCAAGAGCTACGCTAAATGCTGAGTCTTTGAATGGTTGGTGGAACCTAAATTATAATATAGTATCGGGAAAGTCAAGAGATACTGAACAAACAAATTCATTGGACATAGGTGATGAAATAACATTAATATTAGACTGTGATCATCGATTAATTCGACTTGAACATCATCGATTGAATAGAACCGTTGAGTTACCTGTCGATATTAATTGCTGTCCGTTTCCATGGAAAATCATAGTTCGTTTAAGTTCTGCACAAGATGCCGTCAGAATTCTTTAATACAGAAAGAAAAATCAAATCTACCTACTCTAAATTTTCGTTTTTTTTTATTTTTAAATATCACTCGGATGAATAATAAAAAAGAATTACACGCACACACACACACACACCGGGAAGAAAAGTTCAAATATNCATTGTAAATTCATTCATGCTTTCGAAGTTGTTTCAAACATTCGATGTCCAATAACATCGACTGCTTGATCTTTAATTTTCTTTGCCATATCACTACATAAATTGAATATCAATGTTGAACCATTTACATCATCATCATCATCGTCACTACAAAGATCAATTTGTTGTCGACGAATATTATTCGATGACATTTGCGTAACAGTAGAAGTCGTTCGATCAGCCATTAGACGTATATAACTGACTTGTTGAAACTAAAGGAATAATTTAAAAAAAAAAGTTTTTCTCTTTTTCTTTCAAATCGATATTTGCTTATTAAACAAACGCTTGTCACGAGAAGAGTTCTGTGTTTTTCTTCTCCCACTCTTTCTAGTTGACTTTCACTCAGTTGATTACATCGATCATCGAAAGAAAAAAGTGTTTCTCGTCTCCCCAGCGTGTTTGTAGGACTTCAGATAGTTAGTTGAGTGGCAAAACATGCAATCAACTAGAAAATAACTTGATGCATTAGAATAATTGAAGAAGAATCAAAATGAGAGATTCATTCTTGTGATTTTTTTTCTGTTACATTAAATCTTTTTGACATGTGTTAAAATGAAAAATCCGATAAATATAATGAATGCGTATGATTTCTCTTTAGATCCTCGAGTAAAACTATCGAATGTGCAAAGAATAATATTTTTTATTGAGATAAATATTAAAAACAAAACAAATTTTAACAATAACATAAAAAAACAACTTTATTTTTCTTTCATTTCATAATCCAAATGCCTTGTTCATTCGGCTTATAGCTAATACATTGATTTTTCTTATTCCAATATTGATCAATATGGTTTAATGTCTGCGTTTTATTTTCATGATCATCAAGAAATAATCTCAAACAAAGTTCACACATGTATTTCGGTTGTTTTATCTGTAAAGCATATTGTCTCCAATGAAAATATTCTAAATAAGCTGTCGTATTTCCATCTAAATATTTGATATATTCAGCTAATTGTTTGGGCGATTGATAATTTCGTACATCGATATAGCCACTTGTTGGCATATAATGATCATAACGTGCATAACCTAATACAATTGGTACGATTTGTGTACTATGCAATGCAAAAAAGAATTTTTCTGTTACATATTCTTCACAAAGACTATTTTCAAAGGCAAGATAGAATTTATATTTTGAATAACTCGTTTGTCGACAGTCAGTATTTGCTGGACACTTGATTCCACATTTACCATAGACATCAACGGGCACGAACTTTTTTAATTCATTGATATATCGCAAACGATTACTCGAACCACCACAATTCGAAATAATAGCAACGAGTAGTTTATTTGGTTCTTTTGTTTTTAATATCGATTGAAAATCATAATTAGGATAAACTTTCGAATCAAATAACCAGAATAATGTTCGTAATGTTGTTGCAGTTATATCTGAATCAGGACGATAAGTTTGAGTATAATTAAATAGATGTCCATGCTGTTTTGATGATAGAACTGGCGAATGAACAGGTGATTCTTTAATAAAAAATACAAATCGTTGATGAGCTTTTCGTGAAAGATTATTCAATTGTTGATAATTAATTGATTCTCGTATATGAATTAAAGAGGCATCACTTTCAGAAAATAAATTCCTATGTATTGTTATATGACATGCATTGACTGATAATGGACAATTGTTGAAATTAAAATCATTCGAATACACTTCTCTCTGATTATTATTATACCAATATGAACTACCGAAGAATTTCGTATAATAGAGAAGTAATTTTGTTCGATTCGACCATGAATAATCTTGGAGAACAACTGACTTTTTAAGTGATTGATAAATAAAATCTAATAGAGAATTTGATTTGCGATTTTGAAAATTATCAATTGAATTTATCCATGTTTGTCGAATTTGTTGAGTGAGTTCCGTTTGATTTTTAGCTAAAATTGTATAAAATCGAATTGGTTGATTGTACAATAATTTCATTGTTATAGGATAAAATATTCCTTGAACTTGGCTAGGTATATTATTTAACAGATTGAATATATTTTGATTGTTAGCGGATGTTTGATTTAATAGAAGAAAAAGCAAACATTCCGGACATCGATCAATATAGTTTTGAAGTGTATTTTCATTGGTATAATTTGTTTCATATATAGGCTTAATCAACTTAGCCAAAGCTCCATTGAGTATTACTGGCCATATACGATTTTTATTTGAATATCCATAATGAAATACAGTTACAAAACCAATCGTAGCAAAAAAGTAAACAATCGATAGGAACATCGATCGTAAATTCATGTTTGTTTCTTTATATGAAACTAAAATTAGAAAAAGAAACTTAATAAAAGTACATTCATTTTACTACGAGTAGAACTGGCTGAATAACAATGAAAGTGAACGCAAACAGAAGAGAATGACATGTTTATTTTGTCAAAGCAAAAAAGAAGTTTTGAGTACAAACTAATGAAAAAAAGAAGAACAAGAAGAAAAAAAGAACGGGCATAAAAAGTTAACAACTTTGATAAGATAATGTAGTCAGAAGGGTGACTCGAGAAGAACAAAAAGAAATACCAAGAGATTAAGTTTTATGTTAGATTCAATTATTTGTTCAGACTTATTGAACTAATTAAGAAGTTAATAGATGAATTCAAGGAATAAAATAAACGCGCATTCATCAAATCTTATTCGGTAAGTTTTCTCAGACTAACATAATAGTCAAATATAATAGTTTCGCAATTATAGCACGCTATCGTGTCCTGCTCAATTCGAGTGTTCGATAGAAAATTAAATTAATTGACATATTTATAGTTCTGTCTCGGTAGAAAAAATATTAACTATTATTTATTATCTTGTAACATGTTTCCAAATAGAGAGAAGTATCTTGTATTTGAAAACTGAGATTATGCCTGTAATAAAATAAATGAATAAATATTGATCGTCTGTTAACCAAAGTTCGTGATCATTTTATCCAAATAAATACCCGTGATGAAATATTGACTCATTGAAAATGATTCGAACTTTTAGACATTTATTGACTATGTTTGCTCGTGGGCAGCTCAGGGATATTATTTAGTTTGTGTGCAATTTACTACTCAGTGAATAACCAATTTATCGAAAATTATATATTCGAGAAAGAATATGCAAATTCAAACGAGAATAAATATTTACAGGCCATTTTACATTTGTTTACACTCGTTAAAAAAGCATGAACCGATGGGTACAATTTTTCTTTTTAAAAAATTACTGTTTCAAAATGCTTCATAAGTAACGAACATAAAGGAACTTCTGAGAGCGCTGAAAAGTAATAAAGGCATAAAAAATTTAACTACTTTTTTCTTTGTTGGAATTGAGATGGCGATATATGACAGGCAATCTACGACATCACTCATATGTGCAATAGTAGAGGATAGAAAATAGTAAATGATTGTAATTTGAATTTGAATGACATACTTAAAAAGAAAATTACTGTCGATAGAATTATTTTTTTGCAGAAAAAGATGATGGCAAATAAATTCTATAAAATTGTATGGCAACAACTTTTGAGTTTTATTAATATATTGAAGAATTATTTATTCAAATGATCAAAACGGGTATAATTAGAAATCTCGAAAAAAAGAAATAATTTTATTGCTACACGAAAGAATGTTTCCTGTTGACTTCATGATATGACGAAAAGCACCGTGTCTAATTAGTGTGTATGAATGAGTAGTTCAGGAACTAATTGCACTAGATAACAGAGTTCAAAATTATGTCAAATAGACTTTCTTTATAATTGAAAATTGATATATTTGACGTAATAGTTCGGGTAAAATACTATGGGATTGTAATAATCTTTTACACAATAATAACATGAATGAATCCGTTGGTTTAATATCTCGAACAGATCAAGATTTGACAACGTCAACAGCTGGATTTATGCGTCAGATTTTGAATATTTTCATGTCATCTTATTCTTACGTTGAAAATTATTTCTCTAAAGAAAATATTTTAATCAAAGGGGAAATAAACGACTAATACCAATTTAGTAAACATTGTCGTACAAAAAGACAACGTATTAATGAGTTTATTTTGACCAAAACATGTTTTTTTGTTATTATGTTCATCAAAATTTATGAGAAATACAAACAATTGAGAATATTTTTTTTTTATAAATATGCCATTATTCGTTGTACCTGTCCCCTCACACATACTTTTTTTTAGATATAATTCTATTTGATTTAATCTTAGAGAATTATCGAAATAAATCGATGAGAAAATTTAATGAATGAATAATCTTCTATATGTTGACTATCTTGTCATGAAATTCAAAAAAAAAGATTGATTTCGATCTAATTTATAATTATTTATAGTCGTGTAATCTATATTTAGTATGATATTCAATACGAACATATTCATATATCAATGAACTAATTTTAGACAAAAATTCTCATACATTAATAAACCGTTGATTCTATTTCAAATAATGTCAAAATGGAATTTCGTCTAATTATTAATAATGGATTTTGAAGTCATTTTTACTCGGTATGATCTTCTAAGAATAGACTTTTGTTTCGATGCATTAACAGTAGCATGCACGATTCCAAAAATGTGTATTGTTAAAGTCATATGAATGTTTTTGATCTTTTTGAATCATTATCTTTAAATAGGAAAATAATTAATTTCAGACCGACCTATTGTTATGAAATTTGTTCATAGGAGGGAAAAGTCATGATAACATTGGAGTATGTCATTCAAACTTATGATCGTAGATAAACTTATTTTTTCTCGCACTTAAGTTGACATTCTCAAGACTGTAATAGTATTTGTTTAATTTGATTCAATGTCTGGCAAGATATTGATAGCAACAAAAAAATCATATTAAATGCATGTTCAAAACGGAAAATATTCAACTAAATTTTTTTGTATTTACAATAAATCATTGCGTCTTGTTTGGCAATTCTTGAGAAAATCTTATTCAACTAATAAGTCACGTAGAGATTGTCTACATTAGATTGCATGACTGATTTGATCGAATCGGTATATGTTGTTGTTTTTTTTTATTATTTTAGAAATATCATTAAATCAAAACAATCTTTTTCTTGTGTGCAAAAGAAAAACTATTGAAATTGTAATTTAATAAGAATCAATTTA
>JGI26536J50258_1002195_pt1 | contig 12614 bp, 15 predicted proteins | sample ThiBiot_750_plan_FD_50258 | JGI IMG/M metagenome (IMG submission 50258)
AGTAGTAGTAGTAGCAGGTGCTGATGGACAATCAGTTGATTCTACGAGAAAGAAAAAAAAAACAAAATGTACAAAGATTTTCAATTTCATTTGCTCGTGTTTTTCCTTTACTTGTTCGTGGTCGATCATCATCGGAATCGTCATTCGATGAATGATTATTATGTACAACTGATTTTCCATTCGATTTTTTTGCTGCTTGTGCTACTTTATAAGCTTCTTTTTCTCGTTGTGCTCGTCGCGATGGTTTCTCTTCTCCAACCGCTTTCCATTGTCCATTAGTTTCATATTCGATTGCTTTCGCATCTGAAGGACATTTACTAATTATATCAATGAAAAATTGATCAACGAAAAGATCTGTATATAAAGCCGTTTTGTTACAAACAGGACAAAGCCAAGCTAAAAAAAATGAAATATTCTTTTGTTTGTTTTTTCTTCATCTTCTTACTCGGTTTCTTTTCATTCATACGTAAATAACCTTCGAGATCAAAACAATGAACNTGTTTACATGTCATCGCTCGACTAGGTAATCTCATTCGTATTTTTAATGCAGGACAATCCAACGGTAGACGAAGTGATGTTGATGCAACTTCTAAATCATTGTCGCTACCTTGCGGTGTTTGTGGTGCTGAGAGAAGTTGTGTGATTGTTCGTTGAGTTTCAATCGATGGACGTATAACTGATGGACGTGAAAGACGAGCTAATAATTGCGAAACTGTTTTACGTTCAGTGAGAAATACTGCAGCGATGTATGTCATGGGTGGACTCGATAGATCTTGAGTAAACCAAGATATTTCAACTATATTGGATATGGATGGACATAGACGACAATATTCTGTGATATCGATCGGTCGACCTTCAAGAAATTGAGATAAAATTTGAAGAAAAAAAAAAACGAATCATTGAAATTTACCAGGTCGAATAACATCAGAATTGGGCTTAGCTGTTGGTTTTGGTTGAGGTAATGGAACGACTCGATTGTTAACAATAACATAGAGATTAGGTGGCAATTTATCAGGTGCACTTATACTACTATTTATCGAATCATTACCAATGGTTGTAAATCTTAGAAGAATTTGTCTACGATATTCAATTTTCGATTGATCTGCATTGAAAAAAGTCGATGTTGCAACATCTAATTAATATCCAATATACAATTAAAATTCGTTTTCAGTTAAACCCCGAAACTTTTCCCACCTGATGCTTGCTGAGCTGTCAATAGAAAATGAAAATTCATCAACGATTGCGGTCCATTAGCTGATTGTTTCGCNGACGGAACGATATGTGGNGGCGAAATAACACAAAGATCCTCGTTAAATGTAAATTGTGCAAAACGTACATCAATATTCGNTTGATGATTTGCATGNGAATGATGATGTGTTGGTCTCGATGTGTTCGTCGCATCTTTTGGATATGGTATCGTCGCTTTATCACCAGAACCGAAACGTTTATTATGTAGTTCTTCGCATTTTTCTCTGATTGTTATCGAAGATTTGATTAAACTTTGACAACGATCGAGAAGATCTTGTCGTTTGCCTGTTCGTGATTGTCCGGCAAATGTGAGCAATGTTTGTAAATCATTAATAGATAAACTTTGTAATTGAGAAAAATGTTGTTCATCAGTGAGATTATTCATGATCTGAAAAAACAATCACAAATTCGTTTATTTCGAATATTTACAAACAAACAAACAAATGAATGAATGTTAGATATCGAGATTTATTTTATCACAACAAAAAATCATTTTCAATCATCGTCAAGAAAAATAATATCTGATGAACAAGGCATAGCCGTTGGAATTAAAGGTAGATCTGGTTTCAAATCGATATTTAAATTTGGTTTTCGATCGATCTGATTATTATTACTATCGTTATCATCATCGTCGTCGTCATCGAGAACAATATCGTGAACATTTGAAATTATCTGTTGATGATGATTGTATTGTTGCTCATTCATTGAAGATGCTGTAACAGGTTTCCAATTACATTGACTATCTATGGATATTTCATTGATATTTTCATTCTGAATCGAATTCAAAATCGATTCGGTATAGGCATCGATTTGTAAATCATCGAACGAGGCCGTTTTATTACAAACTGGACATGCCCATTTNCCGGCTCTTTCATTTATAGCTAAAAAAAATAAAATTTCAAAATGAAATTCGAAAATCTTTATCNAATCAAACGTACTGATATAATTTGNTAGATCAAAACATTGAATATGTTGACAAGTAACAGCTCGTACTGGCGTTNTCAATCGTCGTTGATCGACTGGACATTTTAATTTCAATTTTTGATCACTAACTTCAAGACCAAGATCTCGATCAATAGCCATAGCTTTGGCCAATAATCGCATAATATCATCTCGAGAAAATCTCGCTTGTTTATTTCGAATCGACTCATATAAATCGTCGACTGTCAAACGTTTAACAAGAAATATATGTAATGCATATTGAGCATTGCCATACTGTTGATGTAAATGAGCATTATCCTGTCGATAGAACCAACTCAATGATAGTTCATTTTTCAATGCTGGATTGAACATACAATACGATGTAATATCGATCTCTCGTCCCGGACGTATCAAATCAGTTTGCTGTCTTGTACATGGTTTTGGTGCTGGTAAATTAGTAACATTTTGAGAATTAACGTGAATTGATAAATTCGGTGGTAGACTATCATCATATTGGCCATTAGGCAATGGTGGTTGGTCGGTACGTACAAGACGAAGAAGTAAACATTTACTTGTTTTATGTGTGTCAAGATCAATGTCGTATTCATATGATAATGCTAATTTATTGCAAGTATCAATTGAAAGAAGAAATTCATTTCGAGAATAGAATTGTTTACGATGATTATCGTAGCGAAATGCTTGACGACATTCGTAGATACATGATATTGGTTGATAAAATGGAAGAGTTTTATAAGCGATATTTACTGGTGTTGGAACTGGTCGAGAAATGACCGTTGGAGGTGGAAGAGAAACTTGTCCTTGATAATGAGTAGCGGATGATGATGATGATGATAATGATGATGAAGAAGTTGAAGAAGGTATTGAGGATGGTGGTTGAACAATTTGCTGACGAGGTGCAACTGGAACGTAATAAGATGATGATTGTTGCTGTTGTTGTTGTACATGACGATTCGATGTTTGAGGTGGTGGCGGTTGAACTGGACGAACTAAAATAACTCTTAATAGAATCAAGTTATTTCATTCTGTAAATGAAATTACTTTGTCGATATTGTGCTGTTGGTGGACAACGATAATTTGATGGTATATTAAATGGAACTGTTTGAGGATTGAAATAATATGCTTGTGGATTAAATCCATTAGGATAGTTCGGTTGTTGTTGTTGTTGGTGAGATCGATACAATTGTTCCTGTCGATACGTTGAACTCAAACGATTTTGTCTTAATGTATAAAGTGTTTGTTCTAGATCGACGGAATAACTATTGTCAATGAGAATAAATGCTTGTTGAATCAATTGTGTACGTGAATAATGTTGAAATTGATCGTTTAATGTTGAATTCGGTATAACTTGAAATTGATTCGTAAGAAATATTCGTAGTTCTTCATCAGTTAATTCATTAACTAACTGATAAAGTCGTGTACGATGTTCTTGAGATAAACGAATAATATGATTATTAGTCGAAATTGTTGATGTTAATGGTGGATGCATATTTATGTTGATTACAAATGGGAAATGAATGTAAAATAGGTCATTTTATAAATAGGTTATTTTCAGGTTTCTCTTTTTCTCTTTTGTCCTTTTAGTATAATATTTTCTGTTTTAATGTATCGGCTAGGTGATCGTATGTGTATGTTTTTTGGGGAATTGTTTCTTTGTGACGAACGAATATTTGACTAATCAGAATAGAACAGATCTGTTCGTTGTCAATCGATCAATTGTATGAATGGTTAGAATATAATTTGACTGTTTTTCAATGACATCTGTTGAGGATATTTTAACAGAAACGAAAAACTATTCAATTATTTAAAAAAACCGGTCGATGATAAATGATGAGGAAATTTATTTGATAAATTGAAAATCAATTGAATATATACACAGGACATAGATCATTCTAGTTGCTTGTCATTTAAACTAATTTATCAGAACAGAAAAAGATTTTTCCGTATTAAAAAAAATATAAATGTGCTAATAAATCTTTTTTGTTTGTCAGTAATAAAGAAAAAAAAAGGATCTCTCAATCGACTACAACTTTTCTTGTTTANGCTAAATAATAATTACATAACACAACANCAAGAATTTTTATTCGGTTCTTTATCATGATAGGGTTGCCAAGATTGTTTTTTCGATGGCAATGGTTCAGGTAGTTCAACTGTTAGAATTTGATTGTCATCAATTCTTGCACGTATTTGATCTTGATTGATATATTTCGGTAGTTGATATTGACGATAATATTCTCGATTAATACGATGTCCAATCGAATCATCTGTCTGTTGCGCATTGATTTTCAATAGACCATTTTTATCAACACGAATATTGACATTTTTCGGTCGATAACCTTGCAAATCAAATGTCAACATGTTGTTACTAACAGGAGCAGCAGTAGCAGCAATTAGTGCTGTGTTATATGAACGTGGTTGAACATCGACATCAACACGTAAACGTCCACGAGCATCGATTGTATTTCGAACGAGTCGTGTTTGAACATCACGACCGCCAAGATCATATTCACGTCGAAATTCATGACATAAAGGTCGATAAGCACGTATACGTAGTCGATTTTGTTGATCAAGTAGAACGGTAATTTGTTCGGGTTCGAAATCAGGCAAATCGAATTCATAGGAATAGGTTCGGTAACCTTGCCCATAATCATGAATTGAATAACGATTTGAAGACATTTTTGATGATAAGAAAAATTCGTTTTGCTCGTCAATTAATGGTACTAATGCGGATGATGTCATCTTTGAAGATTGAAAGTAACTGAGAACAATCTCCTTTCTTCCTACACTCTCACTTCTCGTCGACAAAATTTAGGCATATATCAAACGAGAATATCCTTGACATTATTTATTATTCCTCTTCTGGAGAAAGAATAGGACCAATTTTGGCCTTGTGTCTTGACATATGCATATCCATACTGTATGGATAATATATATATATATATAGAGAGAGAGAAAGAAAAATATATCACGAAAAGAAAATCGATAACAGACACTATGAGTTAAACAGCATGTCGATAACTGGTATCGGTTATAGAAAATTAATAATAATGAGAATGTTGATAGAAATAATCGACTTGTTTAGATCTTCTTGATCAATGAGAAGAAATTTTGTTTTGTCTATTCAGGAAAACAGTATGAAATAGATATTTAAGCGCTCTTTTATCCAAATGTTGAAATAGTAAAACAGGCGCCTAGAAAAAAATCTCATTTACAAAATTTGCATATAATCAACGAACTACTCTTCATTGATTAGCAAAAAATATTCACAAGATCGTTTGTAATTTACAAGTGCTTCTAGTCGATAGAGAATGCTATTCATTTTTATTCTCGGTCTTTTGTTGACAACAAGTTTACTTGAAATCAAAGGTGAGATGAATGTATTTTCATGATCGTTATCACTTTTGAAGTTTATAGCACAACAAAAAGATTTGGCGGGTNNATATAAATCANATNATTGCGACAATAANTGCTGTTGTCCTCAANCAATAGNACTTGNANCAGATAGCAAGAGTAATGGGAGCTACAGTCTCAAAGACTTCCAAATACAAGGGCCTAACTGTACGGCGTTGGAAAAAGGAGTTTCATCACTAAACGTGGGGGGTCAACCAGCACATTTTCAAGGTGTTACAGTCACATTATTCGAAGATCGTCTTCAAATAGATGGACTTCAGGTATTTTTCTTTGATGATCTAATTCAGATAATACCGAAGAGTCTAAATTGAATACTTGAAATAATTTCTAAATCTTCTGTCCAATGTTATATTTGTTTTCGCATCGAACATATTTTCAAATTTCATAGGTAAATACTGCCTGTCCAACTTCAATTAAAATGACTCGTACTGATAATACGCCGCAAAACAGTACGCCTGCAGTTAATGGTGTCATGTTAGCTATGAAGGTCTTATTTACGTTGGTAACAACAACTTTTATCTTCTCGATTTAAATCTTCAATTAACTCAAGAACATTTCTTTCTTCGTCTATTTCTAATGAAATGGCACGAAATGTAGCGCCTAAAAACATTTAGTTAATTAAGTTTGGAACAAAAAGTTCAAACTNAATAAATTAATTCAAATATATAGCTAAAAGCGTAGTATATGTTGTTTTATTATGATTAAATAATCATTCAAATAGTTTCACTATACAAAAGAAAAGAGGGAAATAAAAACAAACAAACGATTGAAAAGCGTTTTCATTTTGTATCACAGAGAAGTGCAACACCTCTCAATGTCCAAACATCAGGTCCAGCTTTTTCACCTGGCGGACACTCTAATTTGAGTGTACAAACATAGTTTCGATCTGTTCGACGTGGTTTTTTGTAAACAGGTGCATAATAAACAGGACGACGATCTTGTTTAGTCGGCGCCGCACCCGTACCAAAATCAGCTTCGGCCGATATATGTATAACAGGCATAGGATGAGTTAAAACTTTTTCATTAGCTTTCAATTCATCTAACACTCCATTTTTGATCTTTGCACCTTCGATATAAAGTCCGTAGACATAGAGACCTTCACGTGGCGGTTCTTTTAATGCATCACGATCCATTCGTGTAACTTTATTCGTTAAAACAACATTATCAAGTGACCAACCTGGATTCGCTCGTGTTACTTCCTAAAAAGTCACAAAAAGACAATTCGAAATCGTTTTTTTTTCGCAAAATTCTCTCAAATACTTGTCTCATAGCAGTTAGAAATCCTTGTGGATTAAAAAATCCCGTCATCCAAAACGCAATCGGTCTCGTATCCTTATCAAGTTTCAACCACGAACGATACTGTTCATTTCTCGCGTATAGATCTGTAAACCAAGCACCCAATGTCGACGATTCCCATGATAATTTCAGCCAAAGATTAGGAATCTTCGCATCGTACATTCGATCTAAAGCATCACGTAATTCTTCGTTCATAACGATGGTACCATCGATGGCAAGTTTCAAATCGATCAATGTTCGTCGGACAGCATTGAGTACACGTTGAAAACGATCGATTTCTTGTCGAAGAAAGATATTCATCGGTTCTAATTTAGCTAAACGTTCTTTAACTTCATGTGCTATGTAATCTGGCGGTAGTTTCTCCAATGTTTCAGTTGCTAAACGGTAGATAACAGCTTCACGTGTTTCACCTGCTCCACCACGAGCTTCTTTTGGTTGAATGCTTAGGATCGTATCCAACACTTTCTTAGTCGTATCTTCTTGATATCTAAATAAGTAAATCATAGATTTTGAATCTTTTCTTTTTTTTGAAAACAAACCGATCATTAGCTAATGGACTCAAGCCAAATACTTTGCCACTATCATAATTCGGAATTGTATCGATATAATCGAAAACATCTTCGATACGTGTCATTTTCGGTATACGATAGGTTTTATCTTCGAATTGAAAATTGGGATCGAACATATCATCACGAAACCAACATTTAACATAAGTTTTCAATAGACGTTTATCGAAATCATCAGTAACACGACCTAAATATCAGATTCTAGTTTGAAATACATGTGTTTGTCTGTTCTTACCTCCATATTGTACTTCTGAAATCATATAATGAATTGTTTTCCATTGCATTTGCTAAAATTTTAACAAGAAAAATTCGATTAAAGATAAGGTTTTGTCTTCTGTTACTTTAGATGCATCCATATCGTCAAGAAAATTTTGAATAAATTGTACGGTAGCATTGAAATCCGACTGATTGAATTCGTAGGGTATATTCCATCCGAGAGGTCCGAATTTTCTTCGTTCTTGAACGACTGTATGAAGAAATGCAACGGCATAGAGTAATGGACGCCATTTTTCATGTGAATTCGATTCTAATTGTTGTTCTTGCGTGAGACCGGCAAATGTACGTTTGAGACCAGCTTTGACACCTTGNGGTGGTTCGGCAGTATATTTTATTGAAATTTGTAATAGACCAATGGGAAATTTCGGATGAACTTCAGTTGTTATCCAAAGACGAAATTCAGGATGAATTCGATCGGTATTTTCAGTTAATTGAAGAAGAAATTCTTCGCAAAAATCTAATGATAAATGACAATTTTGTAATAAAACCCAACTGCCACCTGAATAAGCTTGCGTTAGTAAACGTCGTGCATGAACTTCTTGACCTTGTCCCATAGAAATTGCATTGCATTCGATGGTTTTTTTCTTCGCTAGAGTTTCGATTTGAACAGTTGGATCTGAACCCATCGAAAGAAAACAAATCATTGGCGAGCATTTATCTGATTCGTCCCACATTTTTTCCATATCAAGAACGACACCATCGCCATATTTCGGACCTAATGAATCGACGATATAGTCACTAGCTGCTTTGACGAAACGTGCAGGTGTTATCGAACGAATAAGCAATAGNCGACGGAATTTATCGAGTTGAGGTTCCCAACCATCGGGCAATTCGGCACGTTCTGGTTCGTCNTTCTATAAAAAATGAAACATAATAGATTGATTCATCTCGAATAGTTTTAATTACTTTAAACCAAGTGTCCCAGGCAGGACCAGCTCGATTTAGCTAAAAACAAAACAAGTAAATCGATTAACATGAGATCAATTGAATCTTTTACCGAATTGAGAATATCACCGAATTGATAAAGTTTAGATAGTTCAACAAGATTAAGCCAAATATCATTTTGTAACCATTTATACGGTGGTTTTGGTGGTGCTAAGAAAATTTATTAGTTAAAATCAATCAATCAATCAATATTGAATTACCTGTGCTTGCATCAACAGCTGCACCACCTTTGATTAACGTTTGAAATTCATCGAATTTCAATCGACCTGATTGTAAATCGACTTTCAATGCTAACAATAATGTGAACATGAATTTATGTTCTTCATAATATCCTCGAACGGCATATTTATACATTTCAAAGGTTAGAAATTCCATAATATTGGTTATTCGTTTTGATGTTACTGGTGACTAGAAACGAAGTAAAAACAAAANAAAGATATGAAATTAATTTAAAAAAAAAGAAANAATTGTCTACTTTTGGTGAACGTTCAAGTGCTTGATCGAATAATTGAAGAAATTGTTTNAATGATGTTTGATACATAACATTGACNAGCGACATTTCAACAATAAGAAAATAAATAATCGAACCACGTGTAGCTACGGGACGATATTCTTCTCGAGCAATATTTATCTTCTGACTTGTTTCAGTAGCAATTTGAAGTTTTTGTTTGACATCAGTTGATGTTATTTTTGTTGTTTTTAATGTACGAATTAAATCATCATCATCAACGAGTGAACCCTAGAGAGAAAGATAACAAAAAAAAAGGTAAATCTTTGATTTAAATAATAGAAANGAATGAATTACTTTTGAATTACTCAATCTCATTAAAAGATTATCTTCTAATTCTTTCATTCGTTTATTATTGGCTTGAATATCTTCTAGCATTTTAACACGTTCAGCTTCTAATTCTGCTTTTTCTTTCAAGATAGTTAAACCTAACAATTGATCTTCGAGACCTTTGATTGTCACAGTAAAATCAATGACTGATGTTTTAGCTGATATTTCTGGTGTAAACGCCGGATTAGCTAATTTCGTTGTGATATACAAATTAAATCCTTTGAGTATATCGACTTCTTTATCTCCGACTTTAACTTTTAATGTTGTGCCCGATCGAATGAAGTTTTTCTCAAGAACATTATCAAGAGCAGGATCGAGTTCTTCGCCGACATCTTCGATTAACAATGGTCGACCAAGTGATAAACAATCTTCTAAATGTTGACGAAAGTGTTTCGATAGAAGATTCGTCGATTGTAAATCATTGGTAGCTTCTTTATTCTTAATCCAAGCTTTGCCTTGNCCTTGGGGATCCATTAATAATGGATAACGTTTAGCACGTGTAACAATAATAGCATTTTGTATCGATAGTTCATCGTTCGGTAAACCCTGTAATTTCCATTCGCCAACGATTGTGACATCAGTGAGATATTCAGTGACATTTAACGTACGAGTAAATGGAATACTTCGTTCGGTCAGTAGTTTTTGCCAATCTTTTGCTAAGAGTAAACGAAAATCTTGATTGAATGGACCTTGATACGAGAGAAAACCAGTACAGAGAAGAACATCGCCAACTAATCGACCGATTTGTGCTTTGAATTGTTTGCTTTGTTCAGTCCAACGTTCTTGTTCATCGGCGAGACCAGATATTAATTCTCGAGCTGCTGTCATACGTTTCAAAGTTCGATCGAGATCGTCTTGTAAACGTTGTTTAATTGCCATGGCTGCATCGTATTCAGCTTGAGCAGCAGCAACTTCAGCTTCACGTCTATCGAGTTCGTCTTGTGCAGCTTGTAATTGTTGATTGGCTTTTTCGAGACGAGCTTCTTGTAAAGCTAAATTAGCTTTCAATGGTAAGACACGTTTGTTAACATAGAAGAAATCAGCCATAGCTCGTGTCCATGTAAGTAGACCAGCAATAGCACCAGCAGCTACTTTAGCACCTTCGAAAGTATAATCCGGTACACGAAAATATGTTTGAAGAAGTTCGATTTGTTCATCATTGATACGATCACGTGCAAAATTCTGAAGATTTTGAAGGAAACCTGTGTCCGACATAAGCTAAACAGAGAGAAACACATTGAGTAAAGATCATGTTTTATATAGATATATATTTTTAATGATTACTTTCAATGAATTTTCCCAACTGGGTTCAGGTCCTTGTAATTCAGGATCGATTTTAATTGGATTTTTTAATGGTCGTCCAAATAATATCAATACACAATCCATAATTTGACGAATAAGTCGAGGTGGACGACCAAGTTTACGTACGACAGCAATATCAGCTGGTGTAATTGTTTGTAAAGCTTCTTCTGCAGCCTAAATTCAAATTTCAAATGAAAATTTTGCTTTTACGCAAACACAAAATCTTCTTACTAGAAGAGCTGGTTTCGCATTTTCAAGTTGTGCATTGGCTTCCATTTTATCTCGATTGATTTCATCGACTAAAGTCTGTGCTGTATCTTTGACTTTTTGTACTTGCTGTTTCACAACTTCTGCTGCTCCTTTCTTGACAGCGACTTCTTTCAAAACTTCATCCGCTTTCTTATTTGCAATATCTAATTCTTTTTCTTTAATTGTCAATTCTTCTTTCATCACTGTCACAGCTTTTTCAGCTTCGACTAAACGTGTCAAACCATCGTTCATACGTTTAGCCATCGATTCGATTTCATTTAATTTCTGTGAATAAATTTCCTTGTAACCATTAATAAACGACAGATAGGATTTCGGTGTAACATGAGTTGATCGACGATATTTTTGAAAATATTGTGAACAATATTCAGCAACACCATCGTGAACTGAACCCATGCATTGAACGAGTTCTTTTTTGATGGCATCCGTACAGACAATGTTGAATGACGAAAGAAAATGATCGGCAACAGCAACGAGTGCATCACGTGGCCAACGAAGAAACCAATCAATCGTACAATTAGCAACGAGACCAGGAAATTGAAGACCACGTTTACGAAATTTCTCGCCAACAGGCGAAAAACAAAGAACAACATGTAGATTTTGTCGAACACGAGATAGAAAATAATCGTACAAATTTTCATTTGTTGGTGGCCGTCTTGGATATTGTTTCTTCATAACGGGTACTAGTTCTTGGCAAATTTCATCCATTTCATCTCGTGCAAACATGCCAGGTACCTACGAAACAATAGATTCTCGAAATTCTCATTCAATCTTTCTTTCAATTTCACTTACAACTCCCGATGAAAGTACGTTGTTAATATATTCTAAGAATGCTTCATCTTTGATATCTTGATCCGAGAAAATAAATGTTATGCCTTTGCCTTCTTTTCCGGCAATACGATACAATGTTTTCAAATCATCAAGTAAATTATTCGTATTATAAGCTCGTGTCAATGTGATTTGAAATGTTTTATAACCAGCAATGAATGAAGCTAATTTTGTCAACGATTGTTTGCCACTACCACCGACACCGACAAGTAGAGCATTGCCACGTGGTGTACGAATAATACGTGAGATTTTAATGAGATGTGTCATAGCATCTTTGAAAAAGACAAGATCCATGCCCGAACCACGAATACTTTCGTTATATTGTGTTAAATACATTTTCAAACGTTCTTCGAGAACTTCGAATGATGGAATTGGTTCGTAGATTTTCGGTGCGTCTAAATCGGCATCTTCAGGTTCGTCACCAGTTGGTTCGGGTGCATCTCTAAACAAATATTCAACAATTTATTGAGTTAGTATAAATCGAAATATTCATATTTTAATAATGTGAATGTGACTTGTGAGCAAATTGAGGGTGATAATACCTGAGAAAATCGACGAAATAATCGTCTTTTTTAACCATCGGTTGATATTTACTGCCGAGTTCTTCTTCGGCAACACGTTCGATTGTTTTCGAAAACCAACGGTAATCATCAATTTCAGTGAATCTGTGAAACAAAGAAAAAGAACACACACACACA
>JGI26536J50258_1002198_pt1 | contig 12608 bp, 8 predicted proteins | sample ThiBiot_750_plan_FD_50258 | JGI IMG/M metagenome (IMG submission 50258)
GATGATGATGATGACGTTTGGTAGTTTTTTTGTTGGCTGTACGATTTTCGTGAACAATCGATTTCTTTTCGATATTATTGACAGCAATTACACCTGGACGATGAAGATAGTGTGGATTCAAAGGAATAGCAGAGATTTTAACAGGAGTTTTCAGTTTGGTTTCTTCAGCAGGACACCATGTTGTAGATCGTTGATAAACATAAACCGGTGGAGGTTGTTCTTGTTGAGATTGTGTGTAAATAATTTGAACCGGTGGTGTTTGTACTTGAGATTGTTGAGGAGTTCCTTTGCCGTAAACGCGTTCAAATATTTCCTGAATATCTTTATCAGATAATTTATCATTTGAAGTTTTACGCTGTGCTATTTGAGCAGATTTAATATCTCGACGTAATTGAGTTGTTTGAACGGGTGTGGTCGTATTGAGACGTGCTTTTGCTGACGATGCACGAGTTCTTGGGCGAGTTGTTATCTGGATTGGAGCTGAAGGGGGTCGTGTTAATATTGGCATCGCAGTCGTAACAAAACATGGCTCGGGAATTTTTAGAATAGTTGTCGGTGGAAGTGAGCGAACAACTGGAGCGCTCTTTAAACGACGGATGGGCTCTTCTTGATGAGGCACTAGGTAGAGATTAAAAAAAAACGTCAAAATCATATTTTAGAAATGTTTCTATTTTGACATTCTCGACAGGCTATGAAGAGATCATTCAAGTAATTACATTTCTTTTTTTTTTTATTCATTTGTTCTTATTTCAATTGCTACATACTTTCATTCGATTCGGATGGGAGATTGGGTGTAGCTGGTCGTCGTTCAATTTGATAATGTAATGCCCAAGGTGGCGTTAAAGCTTCGTCGATTGTTTCAGTTGAATGATAGGCACGTTCGCTTGGTGCTGTACTTTGTTTGTAACGTTGAAGAAGGCTAACATTTGTATTTCTATTATTATGCACATTTGTAACTACAACAAAGAAAACATGACACAAATAGAATCAGTGAAAAATTAATGGCATTTCGATTTGTCTTTGTCTTTTCTTTGGTCAACTTACGTGCATTTGGTGTTGTTGTTGATGATGATAATTTATCATCTAATAAATCTTTATCCAGTCCATTTTGTATGTAAATCTCCCGTGAATTCGAACGAATATTATTCTCATTTGGAATACTCGCTTCAGGATACCACGCATAAAGGCATTCTCGCTCAGGCTGATTTTGTTGTTTAGCATGAATTAGCATCTTAATTCGTTTTTTTTCCTGTTGTTGTTGTTGTTGCTGTTATCCTGTTACCAATGAATATCTTAATGTTTTAAAGACAATTCAGGCTCATTAAATTGGTTAAATATTCTTTCTTCTTTTTCTTTTTCTTTCTTTTTCTTCTTCGTTTGTCGTTACCAACAGCGATTAACATACACAAACAAAGTTACTCATGTCACTACCATCAATATATTAAAACGGATGCCCATTTTTTTTTCTTCTGTTTTTCTTTTGCATTATACTTTGTTCTTTTACTTGACGACAATGGAAGAAAAAAATGACTAAAACTTCAAAAAAAAATCATTTTTTTTCCTTCTTTTCAGTCAACATAAAAAATAGTATTATCGAAGAGAAAGAGAAAGAAAAGTAAAATATGCCTATATCCGAATGGGTAAAAGAATTTTGATTAAAACTTAGAAAAGCAAACATTTGAGTTATTTTTTCTTTTCGAAATGAAATCCATTAAGTTTATCAACAACTTCAATTTTCTTCTTTCATGAATGAAAAGAAGAAGAAAGAAAAAAAGAAAGAAGGAACCTATTCGCGAAGTACGAATGTTATTTTTGCGTTAACAGATACTTCAATTAGCACAAAATATTGAAATACTCTAAAATAAGTATCTATATATCGCTTGTCGAACATATTCACTTCGGTGTAGAGAAGAAAAAGGGACGTTGAGTGCATATTTAAACATATATAATCTCATTGAAAATGTCAAGTGAAAAAATTCATTTTCACATTTTACACGGAATAAATCGCAACTTGTTTTTCTTTTGATCAAAATTCGATAATATGAATGGATATAGACATGAGTTAACTGATATATCATGGGCAAACGGAATTAAATTGGAAGCCATTGATTCATGTCAAGTTGAGAATTGGAATCAATCGACGAGTTCAGAAGAACATGTTACAAAAAATGTATCGACAAACAGTGGAAATAAAAAGAAAAGACGAAGAAATCTTTTTACTAAACAACAAGTTGCTATACTTGAACAACGTTTCAATATTCAACAGTATCTCTCAGCACCCGAACGAGAACTTCTAGCTAAACATATTGGTTTAACATCAAATCAATGTAAAATTTGGTTTCAAAATCAGTAAGAAAATCTTGATTTTTGTTCTTTTTGCATCTCATCGATTTTTTTTCTTCTGTTCAGTCGATACAAATTAAAACGTTCGAAACAAGAAACACCTTCGATTACGACTCAACCGATGTTAACATCATTCAAATATCCCTACGATGCTTATATGTCATCGATTGGCTACGCTCAATATCCGATACATAATTCCTACGAGAGTTGTTTTCGTCCACCACAAATTACAGCATGGTCACAAGTCAATCCATGGATATAATTTTGATTTTTCTAAGCATACAAAACTGACACGTGTAAAATATTTCTTTTTTTTCTTCGCTCTCTCTCTTTTATCATTACAATCTTTGTTGATTTAATATTACCGTTTTTCGTTTTTGAATATTTTATTTTGATGCATGGCGACAGTAGCAAGTAATCGAACGCTTTGTGATATATGTAAAAAATCGAGAGGAATATCGAAATGCGAAGGATGTGATCGAATATTTTGTTATAATCATTTTACAGATCATCGTCAACAATTGAATCAAGATATGGATGAAATTGAAGTTTGTCATGATCTATGTCGGCAAACACTTGCTGAACAAAAAAACGATCATTCTCTGCATAGTTTAATGGAACAAATTTATGAATGGGAACGAAATGCAATAAGGAAAGTTCAAATAGCAGCTGATCAAGCTCGAGAAATGTTACAGAATCAAACAGTAAAATATTTTACGAATATAGAGAGTCAATTGAATGAAATAACGAGACAATTGAAACAAAGTCGAGAAGATAATGATTTTGTCGAAACAGATCTTGTTAATTGGAAAGAGAAACTCAATCAATTGACTCAAGATATCAGTAAATCAATAGATGTGTCATTACGAGAAGATTCGAAACCGATTGTAAATTCAATAAAATGCATAATTTCGAAATCACAAGTTATAATTGATGCTAAAACAAAATGGATTCAAAATGCTGTTACTGTTGCTGGAAATAATACAAGAGGTAATGAATTAGATCAACTTTCCTATCCATGGGGTCTGTATATCGATGATGATCAGACACTTTATATAACCGATACGAATAATAATCGACTTGTACAATGGCAACATAATGCAACTCGAGGTGAAGTTTTGATCGATGATGACACAAATGATTGTTCATTTACTGCACCATTAAAACGTCCAAGAGATATTATCTATGACAAAAAAACTGATTCGTTTATTGTTAGTGATACGGAAAATCAACGAATCGTGCAATTTCCTCGTCAAAATCGTCAAAATGGACGCGTTCTTATATCGGATGTTTGTTGTCATGGAATAGCTATGGACAACAACGGTTATCTCTATGTTGCTGATTCAAGTCGACATGAAGTACGACGATGGAAAATAGGTGACAGTGTGGGAACATTAGTAGCAGGTGGTAATAGCAAAGGAAATGGTTTCGATCAACTTGATGGTCCAATGTATATTTTTGTTGATGATGAATATTCAGTCTACGTATCTGATCAAAATAATCATCGTATAATGAAATGGGCGAAAAATGCTCGAGAAGGTATGATGATTGCTGGTGGACAAGGTAAAGGCAAGAATCTTTCACAGTTAGTCAGTCCTCGTGGAATCGTTGTTGATCAAGCAGAAAATGTGTATGTAGCCGATTATGGAAACGATCGAATTGTACGTTGGTGTAAAGATGCTCGACTAGGTGAGGTGGTTGCAGGTGGAAATGGTCGAGGAGACAGTGCGAATCAATTAGATGGACCACAGGATATATGTTTCGATCGACAAGGCAATCTTTACGTTGCAGATCTATGCAATCATCGAATTCAACGTTTTTATATCAGTTCTGTGTAGTTTTTTTTTTGTTCTAATCTCGATCTCTGAACAAAAATAATAACAGTCGCATGTTTTATTCAATAGTTGACAACATCAGAGAGACTCATCAATGACAACTAGATCCAACACACATTATTTGTCTACAATTATCAAATGAACACATCTGATCACGCATTCAAACGATCAAAGCATTGTTTTTTCCATCCATCGATCTTCATGATGAGTATACGCGTGTCACCACGCCTTAGGCACAAAACAGAACGCAAGTTCGTCTATCGTGTGTGCGCTCGTATGAATTAAACTATTTAAAAGTATATGATCTATCTGTTTGAAGTTTCTACTGTCGGTAATCAACATTAAAAGTAAAAATCGTATCATCGATCACGTAATATACGCAGATCTCGAAACAAACGAGAGTGACTTCTTTCTCAATTCATTGACACCTTCTTGTACGTGTGTATTTCTATTTCATGCTTGACGATCACGATCATTATGAATTCGATGTGATGCAATGCGTATAATAAGATGGCAGAATACAAAACAATTCTAATCATCATGAGATACGAATCTCATACACACACACGCCATGTCATTTTCCTCCTTATCTCATCTCGATTTGTTGCTCGAAGAAAATAAGCATGATAAAACTTATTCATCAAGTGTTAAAATAATTTTCATTGTTTTCGATAAACTCTTTCTCCTTTGTTTTATTATGGCCACTATGAAAACAAAAAAATACTATACAACGGAATGCATGTTTATGTTTTTTATTATTAGAATAAATTAGATTTTTTTTTTCTTTTTCTGTACAAATAAAACAATTAATTGTTTCTTTTCAATAATGTGTAGGATAATAATAAAATGAATGATCTGAATGTGAATAAGCTTGTTCGTGTTGTGATGAATAAACCATTGGAAATGGACTTGTATCGTCCATGCTGCTATCACCTGAATACGATAGACTTTGATCTTCACTTTCACTTGTTGGATTCGTTCGTTTTAAATTAATAAATTCCAATGGATTGGCTACTCGTGGATGCATTGATGATAACATGTAAGTATCATCGGATTGATATTGATCATTGTCATGTTGTAAAACTCTTGGATTGAGTGAAAGTGTTGCTGCAACGAGATTCATTGTATTCGGCGAGAGATCTTTGCAAAGTACTTGAGCAAATTGTTGATTATCGAGAATTTGATCGGTTGAAATCATTTGTGTCAATGCTTCGATATAATTCTTTGCTAAACGTAGTGTTTCGATTTTGGATAATTTTTGTGTTGCTGCAAAACATGGAATTGTATCTCGAAGACGTTCTAATTGTTCATTGAGACCTTTCATTCGTTCACGTTCACGGCCATTTGCTTTGATACGTCGAACTTTAATACGAGCAACACGTGATGGTGTCATTTGTTTCTTTTTTGGACCACGTTTTTTCGGTATTTTAGGATCCGGTGTTGGAACAATTGGTTGTGTACTAATACTACAAGTTTCATACGTTTCATGATATTGAATTTCATATTGTAATTCTTGTAATCGTCGTTGTTCTTCTTCATAAGATATTTTTGTAGGCATTTTATTTTTATTGTCGAATAGATAGATATGAGAATGATTTGTTCTTTTCTCCAAGTGAATATATATATGTGTGCTCGCTTCGTTTCTCTTTTCTCTCTCTCTCTCTCTCTCGATTAAAATGACCAATGGGAATTGAATCGAAGAGAAAATCATCAATTGGCTCAGTTGACACGTGTGAGCAATGAGCTAATGATTAGGCGTCTTTTTACACTCTTCGAAGAGAGAACGAAAAGTCTAATTTAGCTTTAAGTTATTCAAATGAGAAAGATCAATGTCGCGTGCTGGTTGACTTATCAAACTGAAGTTTATTTGTGTGTTCTACCGCCCGTGAACAAGCACAATAAAAGAGATGATACTTATTTAAAATGGAAAAATCATGCCGCTTTTTATTTTCTATCGAATCGAAAAAGATAAAAATGGCCAACTGTCTACGAATTGAACACTTGAGAATCGAATGAATGTTATCTTGTTTTCTAACGTTAACGAAATGAAAGTCAACTAGCAGAAGTGAAAGAAATGAGGTAATTGTCTTGCACGCAAGAAATTCATTTCCTTGATTACCATGAACGACGAATAGTGATGCAATGCAACTGTTTATTATGCTTCAACGAATCAACAAGTGTGACACGAGAGATAGAAAATAAGACTCATTACGTTTTTAATTGGACTAGTGTTTAACAATAAAAAAAAACAATAATTATTGATCATATTCTTATGTAAAAAAGACAACTCGCAAATAATGATAGATGATTTGACCTGAAGATGTTTTGACAAGAGACAACGATTAGAAGTTGAATTCGATGGGAGGAGTTGAATCGTTGGAGACAGATGGAAAATTATTGACAATTGTTTTATAACTTCTATATTGTTTGTTCACATTGAAGAGCGTGTCCCTATCTATACAATCAGAGTTCATCAATTGTAAAGGTGTCAAAGTGTCTTATGAGATTTATTCTTCTTTCTTTCGAAAACACTGATCCGAATGATTTACTTTTTCATTTTCGCAGGTGTTTCTTTCCAAATCAATTATTTAATAGTTAATCTAGTCAGTTTAGAACAGGAACAAGTGTGTCTGTGTATGAATACAATGTTCGAGATGATTTATAAACAAAAATGAGCAATTCAATAGCACAACGGGAGATTGAAAACACAAGAGACTGTATGAGTGTTTTTTTAATTAATCAATGAAAAAGACTATCTTGACCTGTTATTTTTTTCTCAAGAAAAAGTTTATTTCATCGTAGAGTAAAAAAAGAAAAAGTATATACGTATGTTAAAGTCTTTTTTCTCTCCTGATTAAAGATAAAAATATGTTTTTATGTTGATCGACCAAGTACGAAAACGTAGATGCAATATACAATCAATGCGAAAAAGCTGAAAACTAAGGCGATTATTTCCAAGCCGCTTGTCCAACCGATGTGAATATCATACTGTTTTTTAGCCTCATCGCGGTACGTTTCGATGCTACTGTCATCTAAATGATGAAGACATATTTTATAGTATTTATCATTCATAAATAAAAACTTTTGGTCGAGTATACGTACTGCCGGGTGTTCGAACCATATGCATGAAATCACGTGACAAATAGGATCCGACAAGGATCAGTGCAATAAGTATGAAAATAAAAGCTAATAAAAGTTGAAGTAAAGGTAAATAGCCGAGTAACAATTCAATAACACGAGAATTTGTGGATCCGATTGAATGAACAAATAAAATAATCAGTGCAGAACCGAGAAAAATCGATGCAATAATAGTACATGCAGCAATACCTTTGGTCGAAGGGGTATAATCACAGCTGCAATCTGCAGGTGGATTGGACTGTACACAATGAAAGGAATATAAACAGCTAGTATTTTTTGGATACATATTAGGAACACATGATTCTCCCTTAGTAGCATTAGTAAAACTGCATCGTGTAAACAAACCGATAGTTTTAATTTCGTGGAATCCTTCTAATTCGTTTTTCTTATTTGCTACCTTCCAATGATTGTGACCCATCGCTGTAACATGGAAAATAAACGCGATAACAACGCACAAGAATGCAGTAAAATAGATAATCTTAGCTTTGTTCATAGCTGTATTGCGCAAGACGTTGCTCTTTGTGTATGACGAAAAAGAAGACGAAATGTTTAAATCCTTCGTTGAATTCGAAACTTATATCAATGAAACATAGTTATTCAATACAAGCGGTATACTTGATCTCTCTTTTTTTCTCCTTTCGTCTCGAAAAAGTTTTCAAATATAATTCAAGGTTGCTTAATATATTCGTTGTTTGAGGCAATAGAGTATTAGTAATATTAGCACAATATGTATATCAAGTACGCAGTCTCTTTTCTTCTCGTCATTTCAACTTAACATAAACTGTATAAAGAAAGAAATTCAAGTATACTGATAAAAATGAGAAAGAAAAAAAGATTTAGTAAACTGTCAATTTCAATGTTGTATCAATATGTATGAGCGCCGTTTCTTTTCTTGTTGTATTAATTTTGACGTTGAAGTAAAGAACGAACATTTTTAATGTCTGTTTGACATTCTCTCTCTCTCTCACTCGCTCTCTTTTTTTTTTGAATAAAATATTCTCGCATGATTAATATACTATTTAGTTACAGTCAATTAATACATAAACAATATTGATCGATTGCATGATTTTCTAGCTTTTAAATTGACATGCATGATAATAGCAACAGTTTTCGTTTTAATGTGTTCAAGACAAGAAAGAAAAGCTTTATTTCTAATAAAGGAAAAAATAAATATGTCTGCCTACATTATTAATCTCTCAAGTATTTATTTTCTTTTTCGTTACGCCTGTGTTTTTTTTCTATTCCAACATATTAACAAAGAATAAAGAGAAAACCTAAATATAAACTGAAGGTTTTTTCCTCTCTTTCTCGTTTACATAGATCTCGAGTTTGGCTGCTCATTAGTATAATGAGTTTTATAACTGATCATTTTATCGCTAATGCTTCCTTATTTCAAAGAATGAACGAATAAAAACTCATCAGAAAAAAAATATTCGTCATAAGTAAGTAAAGAAGAGCAAATGCGCGTTAGTCGAAAATAAACCAGGGTATTTTATCCTGAAGGAAATTAACATCATATATGATTAAAGTCATCATGTTAATGGAATGTTGGATGATCAATCAGAAGATTTATCTTTGTAATAAAAGTGAAAGAGGGAAGAGCGTCAGAGAGAGAGAGGGACTAGAGTGTCATTTTCTTTTCTAATCAATATTCAATGTGCGGTCTTTAATAGCTATTTTTATGAAAATCTACTGATCGAGAACGGGAAAATAAGGGAAGAAAGACCGAAGCAAACTGTCACGTTCATATTTATGTTGTTAGTCACAACGAAACTATGTCTGTTAATGACAAGAAGAAAATGTTTTCAGTGCACTTTTTTCTTCTCAGCAATCCGAAAGTCTATTAGTTGACACGAAAAAAAGCGAGATTAAAAACAGAGATTTTTTTTCTTCTTTTTTTCCCCCTAAAGATTTAATCGGCTGTTAGTTACCTGATGCGTTTTATCTATCTATCTCTCGCTCGCTGGCTTTTGCTGTCAGAAATGCGAGATTAACGATATTCATTTGCCGCAACCACTGCGTAACTGTCAGAATCTTTTCCACTCGTTTCTGTTTTTTTTTGTTGTTCTTTTTTAGTACAACAACAACGTTTTTCTAACTAAACTAATTTCAGATAAGTACAATGGATTTAGTTGGTTTACTAACGATTAATAATCATTAAAATTGAACATTGTGCTATTATATATTATTACAAGAAAAGGAAAAAAACGACGAAGAAAAGGAAAAAGAAGAAAAAAGAATAGAAACAAAAATTCTCGATTTTCTCTCTTTTTTTTCTTCTATTGCCGTGAAAATTTCTCTCGTTTTCTATATTCTTCTCTTATATTCATGCATTTTCCTCATCATCGTTCATCAAGAGAGACAATTAACGACGTTTCACGATCAACGAAACCTGATCGTGATGTAGGCCTTTCATTCTTATATCATTCAAATCGTACAGCATCGCGTCTAAGTTATCCGTCTTTTCCAACTTATTATTCATTAGCATATGTTCATATGCCATATTTAAGTAAAAATAATAATCGTTCCATGCAAGCGAACTTCCAAATTATTTTATACAATTTTCTCGAACGACCAACTGGTTTCAAATGTTTTATCTATCATTTCACTGTGTATGTATCGAACCGACTAGAAAATAGTTTAGCGTTGTTGTTGTTGTTATTTTATTTAATTATGTTTGACACGTTATCTAATTTAGATTTCTAGCGGTGCTTGTTTGTCTTGTTTTATCTGTATTAACAACGATTGAAAAATTTGCTGCAAGTTTATCGTTATATGTTTATTGGATAGAGATTTTTATTGTCGTGTTTTTTGGCGTCGAGTACGTCGCGAGATTATGGTCGGCAGGTTGCCGAAGTAAATACATGGGCATAGCAGGTCGATTTCGATTTGCTCGAAAGCCAATTGCCATTGTCGGTAGGAAATGAAAAAAAATAGAATAAAATTCGCTATTAATAGAAACAAAAAACAAACAAACTTTAGATCTTTTGGTTGTTGTTGCTTCGACTCTAATGATAACACTTGCTGCCGATAGGCAAGCATTTGCCGCTTCAGCGATTCGAGGCGTACGATTCCTTCAAATTCTACGTGTTCTACATGTTGATCGACATGGTGGTACTTGGAGATTATTAGGCAGTGTTGTTTATATACATCGACAAGTAAAAATCAAAAGTATTTTGTTGTCGAAGAACACGTTTCTTCTGTTAGGAATTGATCACAACATTATATATCGGATTTCTTGCGTTAATTTTCTGTAGTTATCTTGTTTATATCGCAGAAAAAGATGAAAAAAATGGTGAATTACGTGGTGTTAAAGGTAATGATAGCCATTTTGAATCGTATGCTGATGCACTTTGGTAAGTTCAAATGAGATCTATTCGATATTGAATAACTATATCTATCTTATTTATGTTTTTTTTAGGTGGGGCGTTATCACAATAACAACCATAGGGTAAGAACGAATCTTTTCCTTTCCTTTACGGTGTTCTTCTTTTTCTGTTTTATTTTAATTAGTTACGGCGATGTGTATCCTGTGACTTGGTGAGTCGATAAAATATTTATATTTCGATTTTGGTAAATAGAATATTATTCTTCTTTTTTTAATGATAGGCTTGGAAAAATCATTGCAGCGTTCTTTGCCATATTTGCAATCTCATTTTTTGCACTACCAGCCGTATAAACCTAAATTTCAAGAGAATTGCATAAGATAAACAAACAAGTTTTGTTGTTTTCTGTAATTTATTAGGGAATACTCGGTTCAGGTTTTGCTCTCAAGGTACAACAGAAACAACGACAAAAACATTTCTCTCGTCAAATCCCCGCTGCAGCCACATTGATTCAAGCTGCATGGCGTGTTTACGCAAGTGCACCGGGCTCGAATTGTGTTGCAACCTGGAACGTCTATTTACATGTCGGTGAACCAACTGTCTCCTCGCCAACACATAAACCTTATTCGAACAGTGGCAGTCAAACATTTGGAGGTCATTTGCAAAAATAGAACAAAAACAAACTAATTAATTATTTATTTATGATTTAGAACGAACGGCAGAGAAATTACGTTATCTACGTTTATCATCAACACACCGAAAGAGTCGTTCGAAACGAAATAGTCAAGCTATGCCAGCATCACCGAATCTTCTTCAATCACCGGTGCCAAGTGAAGGCCGTAGTTCGACATCGTCGGCATCGAATACAACCGGCTGCTATTTGATGAATAATAATGATCATGATGATGAGGATTTCGAAGAAGAACCAATTAAACTGTGGTCGTACGTATTGTTATTGTTCATCATTATTCTCCGATTAAGAGAGAACATTCTCGTTAAATCAATTAGACGGAAATATAATTAGATTCATTCAAACAAAAAAACAAACACGAAAGAGATTTGCCGTTTTTTTTTTGTTTCTTTTTTTAGTTTAACCGAAGATCATAAACGAATGATACGTTGTGTAAGGAAAATGCAGTTAATTGTTGCACGGAATCGTTTTCAAGTACAGAAATCGTTTATTTCTTTTCATTCAATGAATCATTCTTTGCTTGTAGCAAGCGAGAAAACCGTACGATGTTCGTGATGTACTGGAACAATATTCACATGGACATATTAATATGATGATGAGAATTAAAGAATTACAACGAAAGTGAGAGAATTGATTTTAATCTTTTTTTTTTCGTATGTTGTTTTGTTTTAGAATTGAACAAACAATTGGCAAACAAACGCTAGGTCCGAGTGATGATCGTGCAAAATCAACTGTTCTTGCACGAATGCAACGTGTCGAAGGCACAATGAATGATATGGGACAAACTATGGAGAATCTTTTAGTTCTATTGAAAAATGTCGATGAGAAATTAGATCGATTAGTACCAAATAATTCAACTCGATTGACAAAACCAATTATGTCACATATGAATGTAAAGTTTTCTTCGGTTCCAGAAGAAATTCCATAGTGTGCGTGTGTGCATGCGAAAGAAAGAGAGAGAACTACGTATATAAATTCAATGTTTTTCTTTTTCGTCTTTGTTTCCATAAATAAATACATGAGAATTTCTAGAGATCAGAAACGAGACGAGTTGTAAGAGGATATGAATCGATGGATGGAATACGTTTTAATTCTTGAATTTGATGTTGAATAGGTAAGGTTCGAGATGTTCGTGGTCGAAGATCAAGCCGTATGAAATCATTTGTTGGTTTTTTCTTTTTTTTCTTCTTCTTCAATGACGAAAGATAACGTCGGTAAGAAATGAAATTATAACAAAGATAATAAAGAAGGATAAATCCAAGAAAACTTAATAGG
>JGI26536J50258_1002235_pt1 | contig 12492 bp, 10 predicted proteins | sample ThiBiot_750_plan_FD_50258 | JGI IMG/M metagenome (IMG submission 50258)
CACCCGGAAGGCAGGATGCCTGGAGGGCGCGCCATCGGGGTGCCCCTCTCTTTGGTTACTTTCTCTCGGGCACGCGAGAGAAAGTGACTCGGGCGCCCGAAGGGCGCTCGAAACCGCTTTACCAACGGCGAATGTCAATAATCCAGACGGGGCGCGCAGAACGCGCAAGACCACTCAACGCAAAGCGCACAGCGTCACTCCAACCCGACGATATGCTCCCAGTGCGCCGCCTCCACCGGCTGCACCGACAGCCGGCTCCCCTTGCGCAGCAGCACCATGCCGTCGAGCGTGGCATCGCCCTGCAGTTCCTTGAGCGTGATGGTGCGCTTGAGCTTCTTCACGAACTTCACGTCGACCAGCATCCAGCGCGGGTTGTCGCGCGTGCTGCCGGGATCGAAGTACTTGCTCCTGGGGTCGAACTGGCTGGGGTCGGGGTAGGCGTCGGTGGCGACCGCGGCGATGCCGACGATGCCGGGTTCGGCGCAGCTGGAGTGGTAGAAGAACACCTTGTCGCCCACGCGCATGCCGTCGCGCATGTGGTTGCGCGCCTGGTAGTTGCGCACGCCGTCCCAGGCTTCCTGTTTCTTGCGCTTGAGGTCGTCGATGGAGAACGTGTCGGGTTCGGATTTCATCAGCCAGTAGTGGCGCGGGCGTGGGCTCATGCGTGGGCGGCTCCGTCTTGTCCGTTGCTGCAGTCGATCAGTTCGTGTTCGGTGGCGACGAAGTCCAGCGGCACGTCCCAGGGTTCCGCCTCGAACGCCTCGACTTCCTGGAACGCGTAGGCCACGCCTACCAGCAGCGGCTCGGTGGGGCGGGCCTGTTCCTTGAGGAAGGCGAAGCTGCGGTCGTAGTAGCCGCCGCCGTGGCCCAGCCGGTGGCCGCGGCGATCGAAGGCCAGCAGCGGCACCAGCACCAGGTCGAGCTGGAACGGGGCGAACCATTCGTGCGGCGCCACCGGTTCGGGGATGCCGTAGCGGTTCGGCGCGACCGGGTCGCCGTCGCGCCACGGCGCGAAATGCAATTGCTTGCCCTTGGCCAGGATCGGCAGCAGGAAGCGCTGGCCGCGGGCGAGCAGGGGCGGGATCACCAGGTTCAGCGGCAGCTCGCCGCCGGTGGCCCAGTAGCCGGCCACGCGCGCGTCGGTGAGGNACTCGGGAAGCTGCTCCAGCGAGCGGCGCAGTCCCTGGGCGGCGGCCATGCGCGCGGGCGGCGGCAGCGCGCGGCGGCGCTCGGTCATCTGCTCCCGCAGGCTGCGACGGTGGGCGGTGGCGTCCACGGCGTGCTCTCCATCGAAAGACGCCCCGTTCATCGAGCGAGGAACGGGGCGTGGGAAAGGTGGCGTCAACCGCGATGCCGCTGCCCACCGAACGACCTTGATCCACGATGGATCAGGTGGGAGGGCGACATGGCCTCAAGGCTTTCCGCACGCGGCGGACATGCACAACGACCGATGAAAAGCCGACCCGGGGCCGTATTTAGGAACAAGGCAAATGTAAGAGTGTGCCGGCGCACACCGCAGAAAACGCCGGGGTCGATTGTAGAACCTGCGCGCGCTTTCCGCCTAGTCCTTGGGGCGTGGCCGGGGGCGGTGCGCGACACCGTGCCGGAGCGTCGAGCCGCATGCTGCCGCGTGGCGGGCAGGGCTTGCCCCGCGCGCGGCGCGGGNGCGGGCTTTCAGGCCTTCGGGAACAGGTCCACCGCGCTGTCGCGGTGCTGCGCGGTGGCGGTTTCCAGCGCGATCTCCAGCCGCTGGCGCAGCGCGGCGAGGCGTTGCGCGGCCTGCTGGTCGTGGCCGCCCTGCTGCTTGCGCAGCGCCAGCAGCTCGTGGGTCATGCTCACCGCGGCCAGCACGGCCAGCCGCTCGAAACTGGGCGCGCGGGCGTTCGCGCGCAGCTCGCGCATCTTGCGGTCGAGCAGGGCGGCGGCCTCGACCAGGCCCTCGCGCTCTTCCGGCGCGCAGGCGATCAGGAATTCGCGGTCGATCAGCCGCAGCGCGACCGGATCATTGCTGCCGGGTGTGCTCATTGCTTCAGCCATTGCCTTCGAGCGACTTCAGTCGCTGGATCATCGCCTCGACCCGACTGCGCGCCTGCTCGTTGCGGGCCAGCAGGTTCGCGCGTTCGCCCGACAGCTGCTCCTGGCTGTGCCGCAGGCTGCGGTTTTCCTCGCTGAGCCGGCGCATGGCGTCGAGCAGCCGTTCGACCTGGCGGCCCAGCGCCTCCAGCTCCTGCTGGACGGTATCTGGCGGAAGCGATTCGGACGGGTTCATGCCCGGAACTATAGCAGTACGACGCGCGGGAACAGCGGGCGTTTTCCGCGGTCGGCGCCGGCGCCGGGGTGGGCGTGGCGTAGAATGGCCGGCCGTCCCCGAGGAACGCCCCATGCCGGCCACCGAACCGCTCAGTCACGACCAACTGGACGCGCTGATCGTGCGTCTGCGGCTGGGCGTGGACGCCAGTGAACTGCACGGTTCGCTGTGCGGTTACCTCGCCGGCGGCGCCCCGCTGCATGGGGGCAACCTGCTGGCCGCGCTGCAACTGGAAGGCGCGGAGGAGGTTGCGCCCGCGCCGTCCGACCAGGCCGCGCTGGACGCCTTGCTCAAGCAGTGCCGCGACGCGCTGGCCGACCCGGAACTTGGCTTCGAACCGCTGCTGCCGGACGCCGACCGCCCGCTGGCCGAGCGCGCCGACGCGGTGGTGGAGTGGTGCCGCGGCTTCCTCGGCGGCTTCGGCCTCGCCGGCACCGATGCGCACGCGAACCTTTCCGACGACGCGCAGGAAGTGCTGCGCGACTTCGGCACCATCGCCGCCTCGTCGTTCGACTTCGGCGACGCGGCCGAGGACGAGGATGCGTTGATCGAGGTGCAGGAGTTCCTGCGCGTGGGCGCGCTGCTGCTGTACNCCGAGGCGGCCGGCCGCGGCCAGTCCGGCAGCGACCGCCTGCATTGAACGCATCGCCCGACCACGGCGCCGCGACGGCGATTGCCGGCGAGGAATTCGCCCGCCGCCGCCGCCAGCTGATGCAGATGGCCGGCGAGGACGCGGTGCTGCTGATTGCCGCCGCGCCCGAGCGCCTGCGCAACGCCGATGCCACCTGGCCGTACCGGCAGGATTCCGATTTCCATTACCTTGCCGGCTTCCCCGAGCCGGAGGCCGTGCTGGCGCTGCTGCCGGGCCGCCTGCACGGCGAGGTGGTGCTGTTCTGCCGCGAGCGCGACGCCGAGCAGGCGCGCTGGCACGGCCGTTCGGTCGGCACCGAACGCGCGGTGGCCGACTACGGCATGGACGACGCGTTCCCGATCGACGACATCGACGACATCCTGCCCGGCATGATCGAGGGCAGGGCGCGTGTGTACTGCCACTTCGGCCGCGAGCCGGCGTTCGACGCGCAACTGCTCGGCTGGATGCGCCGCCTGCGCCAGTTGCGCGGCGGCGGCGTGGTGCCGAAGGAATTCGTGGCGCTGGGGCACCTGTTGCACGACCTGCGCCTGTACAAGTCGCGCGCCGAACTGAAGCTGATGCGCGCGGCGGCGGATGTCGCCGCCCAGGCCCATCTCGCCGCGTGGCGCAGCGCGTTGCCGGGCCGGCACGAATACGAGGTGGAAGCCGAACTGCTGCACGCGCTGCGCAGCCGCGGCGCGGTGCCCGCGTTCACGCCCATCGTCGCGGCAGGCACGAATGCCTGCGTGATGCACTACCAGCACAACCGCGCGCGGCTCGACGCCGGCGACCTGCTGCTGATCGACGCCGGCGCCGAGCTGGACTGCTACGCCTCCGACATCAGCCGCACCATCCCGGTCGGCGGACGCTACAGCCGCGAGCAGCGCGCGCTGTACGAGGTGGTGCTGGCCGCCCAGCTCGCCGCGATCGACGAGGTATGCCCCGGCCGGCCGTTCGACGCCGCGCATCGCGCCGCGGTGCGGGTGCTCGCGGAAGGCCTGTGCGCGCTGGGGCTGATCGACGGCGGCGCCGACCGTGCGGTCGCCGAAGGCAGCTACAAGCGTTTCTTCCCCACCAAGACCGGCCACTGGCTGGGCCTGGACGTGCACGACGTGGGCGACTACCGCATCGACGGCGTCTCGCGCGTGCTGGAGCCCGGCATGGTGGTGACGGTGGAGCCGGGCATCTACGTGCCGCCCGACGAGACCGGCGTGGACGAACGCTGGCGCGGCATCGGCATCCGCATCGAGGACGACGTCGCGGTGACCCGCGACGGCAACGAGGTGCTCAGCGCCGGCGTGCCGAAAGAGGCGGAGGAGATCGAGGCGCTGCTGGCCGGGCGCTGAGCCCCGCAGGCCCCGTTCAGTCCCGTTCGTCCGCCGGCAACTGTTCCTTGCGCCGGTGCGCCTCGTCGGTGGCGTGCACCTCGTACCACATCGCGTTGAGCACGGCGAAGGCGCAGGCCAGGCCGAGACCGAGTATCCACGAGAAATACCACATGGCCGTTCTCCTTCAGTAGCCGCCGTGCGACTTGCGCACGTCCGCCAGCGTGACGCGACCGCGCATCACGCGGTACACCCAGCCGGTGTAGAGGATGACGAGGGGCAGCAGCACCACGGTGGCGCCCAGCATCAGCTCCAGCGTGCCGAGGCTGGAGGAGGCGTCCCACACGGTGAGGCTGGATCGCGGGTCGAGCTTCGACGGCAGCAGGAACGGGAACAGCGCGAAGCCGGCCGAGGCGATGGTGCCGCCCACCATCGCGCTGCTGGCGATGAAGCCGCCCACGCCGCGCCGGCCCACCAGCAGCTGCACCGCCACCGCGGCGGCGAGGGCGGTCAGCGGCGCGGCCCAGAAGCCGGGGNATTGCAGGTAGCCGGCGAACCAGCTGCCGCCCACGGCCACCTGCTTGTACAGCGGGTTCGAAACGCCGTCGGTCACGGCCGGCCCCGCCACCGCGTAGCCGGGAATGCCGTAGGCCAGCCAGACGCCGGCCAGCACGTACAGCACCGCGTAGGCGAGGGTGGCCCAGCGCGCGATGCGCACCGCGCGCGCCGCGATCGCGTGGTCGGCTTTCAGCGCGGCCCAGCAGGCGCCGTGCGTCAGCAGCATGCTGAGCGAGATCAGCCCGCACAGCAGCGCGTAGGGTTGCAGCAGGTCGAGAAAACCACCCTGCCAGCTCATGCGCAGGTCGCCGTCGAAGCGGAACGGTAACCCCAGGAACAGATTGCCGAAGGCCACGCCCGCCACCAGCATCACCACCACGCCGGAAGCCACCAGCACCCAGTCCCACAGGCTGACCCAGCGCGGGTCGTGCACCTTGCCGCGGAAGTTGAAGCCCACCGGGCGCAGGATGAAGGCCAGCAGCACCAGGAACATCGCCAGGTACAAGCCGGAAAACGACGCCGCGTAAAGCAGCGGCCACGCGGCGAAGATGGCGCCGCCGGCGAGGATGAACCACACCTGGTTGCCTTCCCAGGTCGGCTCGATGCCTTCCAGCAAGACCCGGCGTTCCTCGTTGTCGCGCCCCAGCAGCTTGAGCAGGCCGGCCACGCCGAAGTCGAAGCCGTCCATGATCGCGAACGCGACCAGCAGCGTGCCCAGCAGCGCCCACCAGATCACCCGCAATGTGGTGTAGTCGAACATGGTCATCTCCTCAGTGCGTGGCCGCGCTGTTCGCGGACGGCCAGATGCCCAGGCCGTCCGGCCCCTTGCGCACGAACTTCAGCATCAGCAGCGCGTCCACCACCGCGAGCAGCGTGTAGAACAGCACGAAGCCGCCCAGCGAGGTCCAGACCTGGCCCGCGCTCACCGAGGACACGCCCAGTGCGGTGGGCAGCACGCCCTCGATCGCCCAGGGCTGGCGGCCGTATTCCGCCACGATCCAGCCCAGCTCTATCGCCAGCCACGGCAGCGGCAGGCTCCACAGCGCCAGCCTCAGGAACCAGCGCTTCTGGTCCAGTTGCCGCCGGCTGGCCTTCCAGAACGACAGCGCGAACAGCACGATGAAGTAGAACCCGCAGCCCACCATGATGCGGAACGCCCAGAACAGCACCGGCACGTTCGGGATCGTCGAGTCGGCGGCCTGCTGGATCTGCGCCGGCGTGGCCTGGCGCGGGTCGTCGACGTACTTCTTCAGCAGCAGCGCATAGCCCAGGTTCTGGTCGTTCGCGGCCAGCACGGCCTTCGCCTGCGCGTCGTCCGGGTTCCTGCGCAGCGCGAGCATCGCGTCGTAGGCCTGCAGCCCCAGCCCGATGCGCAGCTTCGCGTCCTGCACCAGCTCGGTGATGCCGGGGATGGTCTCGTCGATCGAATGCGTGCCGATCAGGCCCAGCACCCACGGCACCTTGATCGCCGCGCGGGTGGTGCGCGTGTCGAGGTCGGGGATGCCGACCACGGTGAACGAGGCCGGCGCAGGCTCGGTGTGCCACATCGCCTCGATCGCCGCCATCTTCATCTTCTGGTTCAGCGACACCGCGTAGCCGGAGGCGTCGCCCAGCACCACGACCGACAGCGAGGCAGCGAGGCCGAAGCTCGCCGCCACCGTCATCGAGCGCTTGGCGAAATCCACGTTGCGTCCGCGCAGCAGGAACCACGCGCTGATCGACAGCACGAACATCGAGCCCAGCACGTAGCCCGCGCTCACCGTATGCACGAACTTGTCCTGCGCCACCGGGTTGAAGAACACCTCCGCGAACGAGGTGACTTCCATGCGCATCGTCTGCGGATCGAACGCCGCGCCCACCGGATGCTGCATCCACGCGTTCGCGACCAGGATCCACAGCGCCGACAGGCTGGTGCCCAGCGCGAGGAACCAGGTTACCAGCAGATGCTTCACCCGCGAGATGCGGTTCCAGCCCATGAAGAACACGCCGACCAGCGTCGCCTCGAGGAAGAACGCCATCAGCCCCTCGATCGCCAGCGGCGTGCCGAACACGTCGCCCACGTAGTGCGAGTAGTACGCCCAGTTCATGCCGAACTGGAACTCCATCGTCACGCCGGTGGCCACGCCCATCGCGAAGTTGATGCCGAACAGCACGCCCCAGTACTGCACCATGCGCTTCCACACTTCGCGCCCGGTCATCACGTACACGCTTTCCATGATCGCCAGGATCCAGACCAGGCCGAGCGTCAGCGGCACGAACAGGAAATGGTAGAGCGCCGTCAACGCGAACTGCAGGCGCGACAGCGTGACGACCTCGGGGTCGATGATCATGGGTGGGTACCTTGCGCAGGAGAGGCGGTTGCGGCGGGAGCGAGCAGGTGCTCGATCGCGGCGGGGCTGCTGTCCGGTTTCGGGTGCGGCGCGAACGCGATCCACCACAGCAACGTCAGCAGCGCGATCTTCGCCAGCACCAGCACGAACAGCTCGACGCCCAGGCGTCGCAGCGGTCGCGTGGGCACCGCGTCCTGAAGCGACTCAGCATGAGACATGGGAAGGTGTCAACCCGGTATGTCAGATGCCGCGCAGGTTACTCCTGCCCGATGGCGCGGGGGGTGCGGAGCAATGTCGCAGTTTGGCTCGTCACGCGTTTGCAACTTGAAGGAACCCGCGATGCGTCCGCACGACGGACGCATCGCGGGCCAGGCTTCGGGCGCGCTTCCCGCGACGCCCCCGGCTTCAGAACTTCCAGTCCAGGCTGATGCGTGCGGACTGGTCCGTGGCGTGCTGGCCGAACTGCCCCTGGTAGCTGCCGTCCACCGAGACATCGGGTGCGACGGTGAAGCTGATGCCGGTGGTGAACACGCCCGCGTTCTTCGCCACCGGCAGGCTGGCGATGGCGAAGCTGCCGCCGCCGCTCTCGAAGCGCATCGTGCCGACGGGCAGCGTATCGCCCCAGGCATGCTGCCAACCCAGGCTGGCGTGGGCGTGCAGGCCGTGGTTGGGCGCGCCGAGATCGAACGTGGCGCGCAGGCCGAGCGTGCCATAGCCGAGGGTGCTGTCCTGCCCGGCCACGGCCAGCGCGGCGGCGGTGCCGTTCTCCCGGATCGCGGGCGTGCCCAGGCGTTCCACCGCCAGGTTCACGAACGGCGCCAGCGTGGTGCGTCCCTGCACGAACGGCATGCTGGCGTCGACATAAGCCTGTGCGGAATGTGCGCGGTAGTTGCTGAGCGCACTGCCGCCGAAGGTGCCGAAGCCGATGAAGCGGTGCGTGTCCACTTTCTGCCAGCCGTAGATCGCGCCGCCCTGCCACTGCAGCGCACCGGTGTGCAGGCTGCCGTACACGCCCAGGTGCTGGTCGACCACATGCGAGGACGAACCCAGCGCGTCGACGCGCGCCGTGCCCTGGCCGGTGCCCAGCACCGCGCCCAACCGGGCATCGCTGCCCACCGGCATGTCCGCGCCGAGCAGCAGGCCGCTGCCGTTGCTGCTCATCGTCGAGGCATTGCCGTCGCCATCGTGGCTGCCCCAGTGGCCCCAGGCGGCCGTCCACGCGGCGACGCCGTCGGAGCCGGCGACGTTCAGGCCATTGGCGTTGTTGTTCTGGCCGGCGAGATGCTGGCCGATCGCGTCGCGCACGTAGTGGTCGTTGTCCGCGATGGCAGTGCGGGTGGAGGCGTGGATCTCGCCGGAAAGCTGGTCAAAGGCGTGGCGGGCCGCGGGCGCGTCCAGCACCACCAGCGCGTCGTAGACCGGATTGCCGAAGCCCAGCGAGTTCGCCGCCGTGGCCACGGCCTTCTGGTTGGGCGTCTGCGCAACCGATGCCATGGCGACGTCGTTGCGCTGCAGCGACAGCGTCACCACGTTGGCGCCGTAGTTCACCACGGGGTTGAGGAAGGCCAGGCTGCTGCTGGCCGAGGCAAACTGCCCGCTGACGCCGCCACCGGCGGTAAGGATGGTGTAGCTCGTGGTGGGTGCCCAGGTGCCGGTGTCGGCGAGCACCAGGGCGCTGCCGGCCAGGGTGGCCGTGCCGTTCACGGCGAGCAGGCTGGCCTGGCCGGAAGGCGTGGCCTCCACCTCGAACACGCCGCTGGCGCTCTGGGTGTAGTTGCCCTGGACGGTCAGCGTGCCGATGGAGCCGCCGGCCCAGAGCGTGCCGCTGTTGCTCACGTTGCCGAGGATGCGGCCGTAGCCGCGCAGCGTGCCGCCCGCACCCACCGCCACGTTGCCGCCGAGCACGGCGGACGGCGTCGCGGCATCGCCCACTTCCAGCGTGCCGGCGCCGACGGTGGTGGAGCCGGTGAACGCGCTGCTGTCGCCGTCGAGGATCAGCATGCCGCCGCCTGTCTTGGCGAGCGTGCCGCTGCCGCTGATGGCGTTGCGGAAGACGCCGTCGTTGGCCTGCGCAAAGACCAGTGCCGCGTTGTCGAGAACGGCGCCCGGCAGGCTCGTGCTGTCGACCACCAGCGTGCCGGCGTTGACGATGGTGCCGCCGGTGTAGGTGTTGGCGCCGGTCAGGGTGAGCGTGCCGGTGCCGTTCTGCGCCAGTGTGCCGCTGCCGCTGATGATGCCGGCAAAGCTCGCCGCATCGCTGCGGTTGAACGCCAGCGTGCCGTTGTCGGCGACGTTGCCGGCGATGGCGCCGGTGCTGCCGCCGTTGCCGATCTGCAGCGTGCCGGCGTTGATGGCNGTGCCGCCGGCATACGTGTTGGTGCCGGTGAGCGTGAGCGTTCCGCTGCCCGCCTGCACCAGTACGCCACTGCCGGAGATCGTGCCGCCGAAGTTCACCGCATCGCTGCGATTGAAGGTCAGCGTGCCGTTGTCGGTGACATTGCCGGCGATGGCGCCGGAGGTGCCGCCGTTGCCGATCTGCAGCGTGCCGGCGTTGATCGTGGTGCCGCCGGNATATGTATTGGTGCCGGTGAGGGCGAGCGTTCCGCTGCCGGCCTGCACCAGTGCGCCGCTGCCGGAAATGGCGCCGCCGAAGTTCACCGCGTCGCTGCGGTCGAACGCCAGCGTGCCGTTGTCGGTGACATTGCCGGCGATGGCGCCGGTGGTACCGCCGTTGCCGATCTGCAGCGTGCCGGCGTTGATCGTGGTGCCGCCGGCATACGTGCTGGTGCCGGTGAGCGTGAGCGTACCGCTGCCGGCTTGCACCAGTGCGCCGCTGCCGGAGATCGTGCCGCCGAAGCTCACCGCATCGCTGCGGCTGAAGGCCAGCGTGCCGTTGTCGGTGACATTGCCGGCGATCGCGCCGGTGGTGTCGCCGTTGCCGATCTGCAAGGTGCCGGCGTTGATGGTGGTGCCGCCGGGCGTGAGAGCGCTGTCCAGTATCCAGGTGCCGCTGCCCAGCTTGGTCAGTGCCCCCATGAACGTGGTGGCGCCGGTCACTGCCTGCGAGTACAGCTGCGTGCCGCTGCCGTCCAGGGTCAGCGTAGAGCTGGTGTTGTTGCCGATGTAGAGCCGGCCCTGCAAGGTGCTGCCGGTGAGCAGGGTCACGGCATTGGCCGCGTTGCCGGTAAGCCACACGTCGCCATCCAGCGTGCCGGCGTTGGTGAGATTGACCGCGCCATTGCCGCCCGCCGTGTTCACACTGGCGGTGCCGCCGCGGATCAGCGCGCCCGCGGCGTTGGTCAAGGTGTCGTTGCTGCCCACCAGGGCCACGCCGGTATTGCTGGCGACGATGCTGGCGCTGTTGTCCACCGTGCCATTCCCGGCAAGGATCACGCCGAGGCTGCCGGTGATGCTGGCGCCGGTCCGGTTGATCATGCTGCCGTTGCCGGACAGACGCACGCCGACGGTGCCGCTGATGCTGGCGCCGCCTTCGTTGATCACCGTGCCGCCCTGGTACATCGACACCGCATCGTTGCCGGTGCCCTGGATGCTGGCGCCGGCGGAGTTGGTCACGTTGGCGGCACTGTCGTTGGTGAAGACGCCGTAGCCGCTGCCCTGGATGACGCTGTGCGCGCCCGTGTTGACGAGGCTGCCGCCGAGCATCTGCACGCCGAGGTAGCCGCCGCTGATGCTGCCGCCGTTCGCGTTGGCGATCGTGGCGGCCGCACCGCCGACGTACAGGCCGGCGCTGGTGCTGCCGGTGGCGGCGAGGCTGCCGCCATTGTTGGTCACCGTGCCGCCGTTGTTGAGGACCACGCCGCTGTCGCTTTGCAGGCTGCCGGTGTTGACGATGGTCGCGCTGCCGGTGTCGGCTTCCACGGCGTACGTGCCGCTGCCGCTGCGCACGATGCTGCCGGCGTTGTCCAGCGTGCCGCCGTTGGCGAGCAGGATCTGGTTGCCGAGACTGACGCCGCTGTCCACCTTGAGCGTGGCGTTCTGGCCTGCGCTGTTGTCCACCGTCGCACTGCCGCTGCCGAGCGCGCCACTGTTGGCCGCCTCCAGCGTGCCGCCCGCGATGGCGGTGTTGCCGGCATAGGTGTTGGCGCCGCCGAGCACCAGGGTGCCGAGGTCGGTCTTGGTGAGGCCGGCGCTGCCGGCGATCGCGCTGTTGATCGTCGCCGTCATCGCGGCGCCCGCGCTGGAGCCGTCGCCCACGCGGACGATCGGCGCGTTGCCGTTGCTGGCGACCAGGGTCAGCGTGCCGCCGGCCAGCGTGTAGCCGGTCGTGGCGAACTGCAGGCCGGTGGCGCTCACGCTGCCTGCGCTGCCGTCCACCGTCACCGTGCCCGCCGCGCCGCCGAAGATCGCGAAGCCGGGCTGCGGCGACATCGGGCCGTTCGTCACGGCGCCGGTCGCATCCGTCCAGACCTGCGAGGTCGTGGACCACGTACCGCTGCCGCCGCCCATCTGCGTGGCGCTGGCCTGGCCGTTCGCGTTCCAGACGTTCGCCGTGATGCCGGTGGTGTCGATCAGGTTGATCTGTTTCTGCGCCGTCAGGTTCTGCAGGAACAGCGTCTGGCCGCCGGGCGCCGTGCCCAGGGAAAGGCCGCCGCTGGTTTCCGTCAGCGTGCCGGCGTAGGTGAACAGGTTGTACAGGCCCGGCCCCATGCCGCCCGCATCGGTGACGTTGAGCGTGGCGCCGTTGAGGCTGAGCTTGCCGCCCACGCTCACGCTGTCGCCGGTGCCGGCGGTCTGGAAGTTCGCGCCCGGCGCGCCGAAGGCGAAGTCCATCAGGCTGCCCTGCGCGGCGGTGAAGTCGCCGTTGACGGTGAGCGTGCCGATGGAGTCGCCCGGCGTCACGATGCCGCCGGACAGCACATCGACGTTGCCGCCGATCGTGCCGTGGCCGCGCAGCGTGGCGCCGCCGTCCACCGTCACGTTGCCGCCCAGCGTGGCGCCGTTGCCGGCGCTGCTGCCGACCACGAGGGTGCCCGCACTGATCGTGGTACCGCCGCTGTAGGTGTGGGTGCCGTTCAGCGTCAAGGTGCCGCTGCCCAGCTTGCTCAAGCTGCCGCTGCCGGAGATGGCGCCGGCGAACGTGCCATTGGTGCCTTGATTGAACACCAGCGATGCGTTGTCGGTGATATTGCCCTGCAGGCTGGTGGTGTCGCCTTGCAACGCGCCGGCGCCGATCGTGGTGCCGCCGCTGTAGTTGTTGGCGCCGCTCAGTGTCACGGTACCGCTGCCCAGCTTGCTCAAGCTGCCGCTGCCGGAGATGGCGCCGGCGAACGTGCCATTGGTGCCTTGATTGAAGATCAGTGATGCGTTGTCGGTGATATT
>JGI26536J50258_1002236_pt1 | contig 12489 bp, 10 predicted proteins | sample ThiBiot_750_plan_FD_50258 | JGI IMG/M metagenome (IMG submission 50258)
TTTTTTTTTCTTCGTATATGAACATTCGAATGCGAGAAAGAGAAGAAAAAAGCTTCATCATCGAAGCATTGTTACAACGTATCAAGGCAAGTTAAAATAAGTACGATTGCATTGATACACTCGTTACTCTCTCGGTTTTTTTTTCGCATAATTCGTCTCGATACTTTTTTTTTCTCTCGGCTTGTTATTCGAGTGGCACCATAAAATCGATCGATGTTTAGATGTTTTTTTTTCTCTTCCTAATAAAATTCAAATTAACATACATTCGTTTCGTTTTCTAGATCGAATGCCGTCGAGATTCTTACCAATATGCAATCCACTAATTCAAACAATCAGCTCAGTAAACTTGTCGAGTTTCTTTTTTCTTCTTTTTAAAACAAAATTCAATTTAGACGAAATTGTAATAGCAAAGTATAATTATAATTCCCAAGAGAATCAAGAATTAACTATTACAAAAAATGAACGTCTTCTATTAATTGATGATACATGTCTCTGGTGGAAAGTTAAACGTATTGATTCCGATGAAACAGGGTATCTATTTAATTTCTCAGGAGACAAGACGACAGAAGAACGACACTTTTTCGTTGTAGATACATTCCATCGAATTTTGCACGACGTGAAAAACGTTCATTATTAGATAAAATCATTTCGAAACGTGTTGTCAAAAAACCAATCCTAACAAATAATTTCAATAATGATCAAGGTTTATCATTAGCACTTGTTAAATTTCGATACGATGCCGAAAGGTAATCGAAATGACAAAGAAAAAAACAACTGATCAATTGAAAGTTTTTCTTTAGTGAGGATGAAATTAGTTTGAATAAAGGTATATGGGTGAACGTTTTGCAAAAGAAAGCCGATGGTTGGTGGCTTGTTCAACATGAAAATCAACGTGGCTGGTTTCCATCGAACTATCTGCTCGAAGTACAGAGTTTTTCCTTAAATTCAATTTCAATTTGTTGATTATTTTTGTTTGAATTCAATAGAAAAGTTCAGATAGTTGCGCATCTTTATCCTTATTAAATCAAATCAATTCTCCTCTCTCATCTTCGACAAGTAGTGCCAATTCAAATCTCTCACAAATTCGTCATAATTCTCATCCATTACATATGTCGAATTGCAATGATGAATATGCATTTATTATCAAACCATCGAAATTTACGCATTCCGATGGTAAACTTGATAATTTTAATTCTTGTTCGGCGTTGATTTCGTCGGACGAAGATAATTTAAAAACGCTCGAAGACAATCTACAGAATTTCAATATGAATCTCTCNTCGAAATTTATCAATGAACGTTGGTATTTCGGTATTTTATCGAGAGATGATGCGGAAAAATACTTGAAAATCTATGGAAATGAAAAGGGCAATTTTCTTATTCGAGACAGTGAACGACGCGTAAGACGAAAGCAAATATTTTTGAAAACAAAAAAAAACCAATTATCTCGCTTTTTGTTCTTCAATAGATCGGAAATTACTCGTTAAGTATCCGCGATGATGATGATATGATTCGACATTTTCGTATCGAATATTCTCCCTCGAATCAACATTATTTTATTGGTAAACGTTCATTCGCAAATCTCAATGATCTTATCGAACATTATCAAACACATCCGGTCTATGATGCTGATCATNCCAATAAGCTCTATCTAACCAAACCTTTAATTCTTAATAATAATCTTAATTGATCATTTTTGTTCATATGTACAAACAAAAAACAAAACTATCCAAATATGCTCAATTTAATCTTCAATATTTCTTTTTTTTTGTCTTTTTCATTCTCGTTGTTTTTCTTTTTATAATACAATTTCAATAAATAGTCTTTTTCAAAGTTCGAAACAAATTTTATTTTTTTTCGGTGTAGACGAAAAGCAAGGTGAACAACAAATAAATAACAAAGAAAAAGAAAGGGGAAAAGTGAAAGCAAAAAAAAATAATAATATAAAATAAAATAAAACGCACGCACACTGTTAATCAAAGCTGGCAAAGATCGATCATCATCTGACTTGATATAAACATCGATTTGGCCAATTTTGCTTGGTTTATTTGTCGACAGAGAAAACAACTGACAATGAAGAGACGAGAGAGAGAAAAAAAGAAAACAAACATCAAATTGTCCTATTTCTGCTCGGAGGATAAAAGAGATCACAAGAAAGTCAATATGAGATTGGGATGTTTTGGTTTTAGTCGGAGTAAAACTGTACAGTAATCGAATGTGAGAATGGACGGTGTGCTGATTTGAATGAGAAAAAAAAAGAAACAAACTGAACGACAATGATTCATCGATATCTAGGCACCGGATTCAGGATTCTCATGAGGAGCGATTTGAGATTGATCTTTGAGAATTTCATGAGTTGATAATTGAACTTGTAATTGAAGTGATTTACGTTGTGANTGTTGACGACGAAGACGATCTTTACGNACGTGATTNGGACTTGGACCTTAAAAATAAATTGAAATTTTAAAAATTTGACTGAAAATTTCAATGTGTTTACCTATATAACTTAATAAAACAGGTAAAAATATTAATCCATGTGCAGCACCAAATGAAACGATACAAATAAACATTCGAAAATAGAATACATGAAATAATTGTGAATGAGAAAAGCCGAGAACGACAATACCACCGATTTTTGTCAATGTTATGCCACTGAAAACCTTTTCAAAAGAAAACATTAAAAAGTATAATTTTATTTTCTATTTTAATCAAAAATAACCACGTACCGAACTGCCCATGTAAGCAAGTGCTTCTTCAGCACGTTTCAAACGTGAACCTTTGACGGAAAGAATAAAATCACGACAGATATGAGCGCAGAATTCTAGTGAAATTCCAACCGACATAACGAGATTCACCAGTGAAATTGCATTCATTTCGATATTCCAAAGATACATCATAGCAATCATATCACATGTAATCCTAAAACAAAAGAAAAAAGTTCAATAAAACCAAAACAATTCTTCTCTCAACGACATACATAACGATGGTTAATGTTATAATAAATGCCGATGTAATATCAAAACCAAGTAAAATAAATGTCATAACAAAAATGGCTGCCGTGGATAACGAAAGATTCATAATAGCATCATGCCAAATAGTTAAATATTGTTCGTAGAAAACATAAAATATACTATAAGGAAATACTTCGACATCATAACCTGATGTTTTCAATGTTCGAGTTATATTATCTGTAAGAATATAAGCTTGTTTCATTGCCTGAATGAAATCATCGGATGTTATTAAAAGACTATGATAGCCCATGATATGACTTGTTTCAACTGATCGTTTGTCTGGATATAACGCCACACTACTTCCATGTGCTGCATGNCCGCCTTTTGCACATTTTAAATTCGGATTATCTTGTAGAAAATAGGGCAGAAACTGTTGAAATTCCGATTCAGTTAAACTTTCACGAGTTGTACTACGTGTACAAAGATGACATTTGGCATAGGATGGTGCATTCGTCGAACAGAATTCACCTGTTGAATTGTAAAGACGACAACAGGGTGTCGTACCTCGATGACGTAACCAATCGTAGTAATCATCGAGCCACGTTGTGCCAATTTGAGCAACACGTGTATCGGACGGATGAAGTGAAGCAAAACCTAGTTGATTGGCCATCGATTGAGACGAACAACCAGCACTTGCACAAATCATATTACTAGCATTGAGATTGGCATAATTGATGCCTGGTTTGATAATGAAATAGACAGGTGGTCCAACAGCAAAATATTCTTTCAATGCAGAAAAATAATCGAGCATATACGAATCTTTTGGCATGGTTATGTTTTGTTCGAGACCGACTTTAACGTAGGGTAATAGAGCAATACTTGCTGCTAACCATGTTAAAAATACGAAAATAACTGTCGGTCGAACATGTTTGTTCATAATCAACGGTGCATAATATCGTTTAAATAGACCAAAGAGAAAACCATCCATTTCCATGAGATGTTCTTCGCATGGTTCGGTTTTCGTTGATAGTTGTTGAAGAAAAGTTTTATGTTCATGTTCGGATTGTTTCGATGTAATCGAAGCTCGTGGATTTAAAGGTGAATTTTGACGGAATATACTAAATCTTGGCAAACGTAATCGACGTGTTTTTTCTTCGCGTGGTATTTGTAAACAACAGAAAACATCAATACGATCTTCTAGACTACGTTTATGATCCAATGTAATAAATGTAACGAAGATCGTGATTTGTAAAAGAAAATCAATGAGAACAGATACAGCTGCATATAAACTAAATAATCGAACGGCTGGCATCGGTGTCAATGCGCCNAGAAAGAACGCAATACTTTCCGAAACNGAAGTCAATAACATAGCTGGACCAACACGGCCAACAATACGACCGATTTGTGTTTCGACATCCTCGCCATCTTGAATACGATCACGTTGAATCGATTGTGTAAGAATAAATATATTGTCAACGCCGACGGCTAACACCAGAAATGGAATGACTTCGAATATGATTAATGTTGTCGGAATTTTCATGTAAGAAAATATGCCAACACTTGCCCAAACACTCAAAGCAACGAGTGCAACACCGGCTATGCCTAATGAAACTTTCATATCGACGAATAAATGTCGAATATTACGTATTCGACCAAGAGCAATGGCAATATATAAAAACATGATTAAATACGAAATGAGAACAGTTTTGATATCCGATTGTGATTCACGTTCGATTTCATCTTCAATTGAACGTTCAGCTCGATATTTAACATCGAACCATTTCGATTGATATGTTTTCATATATCTCAAAAATTCTTTTTCCCATATCAATGCATTGTCTAATTGTTCGCCCTCTCGTTGATTATTAATCGTTATCGTTATAATCAATGCTTTTGCTTTGGCATAGTCCGGTACACCATCACGTGTCGGAAATGCTCCTAAAACCATATACGGATCGACAGGTCCGCCGAATGCGCCCATACAAGTTCGATGAAATGATTTCGTTTGTTGTGTTAACGGTGCTTGCATACATTCTAAGTATTGTGATGGATAGAGAGTTTCGTTGAGAAGAAATGTGAGATTATTTTGATGATACTGAAAGAGAGAAAATATCGCACAATTCTTATTGTCGGGTTCAAGTGGTTTGTAACACGTTGAATTGAGAGTTATGCGTTCGCCTGATGGATTTTTAACTTGAAAATTTTCGACATGAAGTTGAAGACGTAGAGCATCGAGAAGGAATTTTCGTTCGAAAACAGGCCCGAATGTATATTTTTCTTCGGCTTCGAGCGGCGTTTTGTAACGTAGGACGAGATTTTTCTTATTTTTTGGAACGAGAATTAAATGGGCAATACGATAGAAAGGTCCGAATTTCTCATCGAAATAGGCTTTTTCTAATTTGGCACGTGAATTCGGTGCAACCCAAAGATCCACGGGATCCGTGGTCACCGTATAATATCGACTTCCATAACATAAACAAGCCAAAATAGCGATCACAGGAATAATCGTATATTTCGGATTGTATGCACAAAATGTTCCAATAGCTGTAAATATCTTATGTAAACCATCGTCCATTTTAATTCCTAAACGATCGAGAAAACTAGTTCGATCGCTATCGAACGATGTTTCCGAAAGATATTCATCGTTTTCTTTCAAATGATCATCATCGTTGCTATTCAATTTATTTTCTTGTTGAATAATTTTCTTTCGTTGATTGTTCCAAGTGACAATCGAAATAATAATGCTGGCAAATATGAATACAATAACAAATAGAATATAGATTCCAATTGTTAGAATTGTAACTCGATGAAGATTGAACACTTTCGATTGAATATCACTGATCCATGTTTGATTTTGAAGAGTTATATTTCGATGTTGTTTTTCTGGAATTAGCATTTTCGGACACATTGCATTGCAATCCATACATGTGCATTTTTGTCTTGAAATGTGCGGTAGAATAACGGGTTCATCACAGGCAAACATTTTGATATTAGCTGGTTGAAATGTTCGTTGTAATTGACGATCGTAATACGTTTGATTAGCGAAAACGAAATCGATTCGAATTGGTGCTTGTGTATTTTTCAAACCGATATATTCGAATAGACGTTTAACATCGCATGCACGATTCAATGAACCACAAAGAATATCAACAGCATATTGAAAATTAATTCGAACACTCCAACAAGAATTCATGAAGTCATACGCTTGTTTGTCCGTGAGAAAATATCGAATTTTAGTTATAACTTCAACGAGTTCAGCTGGTTTAGCTGTTGTTTTACTTAATGTTTTTTTATGATTATTTGTCTCTTCGCTTTCTTCTTCTTCTTCTTCTTCTTCTTCGGGATCGACATAATCTGCTAAAGCCCAATCAGTTCGAATGTTTTCTTCTTGATCGGCTTGATCTTTGCCTGACGTTTCTTGTTCATTCGGTCTTGTTACATTTCGGTATTCTAATGGCCAAATAAATTCATCTTGATTTGGGTTGCATGACATTTCACAAAATATTCTCAAGAAATTAAAATAGCATGATGGACATCGACCGATTAAATTATCGAGAATATATTTGAATTTTTGCATTTCAACTAATTGCTTTCGATCACAGCAAAGTTTCGGTGAAACACCTTCGTGTGTAACAAAATTTGGACACATTTCATTCAGTAGACCCACATCTTCCAATGGCAAAGCTTTCGGTTCACCATTCGGATAAACTTGATTGAAACCATCACGTATACCTTCATACCAAATACATTTGCCTGATACATATTGAAACTGAAAGAGAAACGAAAAAGTATTTATGTGACTAATAAAAAACAACGTGAAATTCTTACGAGAAGAAATAAAATTACTAATAATTTCGTCATGCTCATATATTTCGACGATTGTACAGTTGATTCGAAGCGTTTTTTTACTCGTTTACCAATGTGTTTAGTTTGATCGTCGTCGTCGTTACGGTATAAAGGTGAATAGGAATATATAAATGAATGTGTGTTTTTTTTTCTTTTTCTTTCGTTCGTTCGTTCGATTTTTTTTTGTCTTTTGATCAATTTAAAATGTAAATTTCATAATTAATAAAAATGAAAAAATTCTCTCAGCGAAAAATTCATTCGTATTGTTTTTTCATGTACATGTTATCATCATCTGTGTCAACTAGTATTCAGTCGTCGTTTTTACACTAGTTTAACATATGAATAAAAACGCGCTCAACCAATCATTGGCAAGCATACACATCGAACCATATATTTCTCTTTTTTCTTTATTCGGTCGACTTTTTTCACCTCTCTGCTTCTTTTTTTTTCTTCTTCTATACGACGAAGAACGAGAATCTTTTTTTCCTTTTCTTGTTCTTTGAAAATTATTCATCGTTGATTAGTTAGTATTAGTTTAAGAAATACATATATAAGAAAACAAATGATCAATTGATTTTTGATGACAAACTGATGTTAATGTTTATTTATGTTTTTTGTTGTTGTTTGACTGATCGTTTTAAAAGAGAAAGACAGAAAAAAAATTCCATAACAATCTTCTTCTTCTTTTAGTTTTATTCTATTTATTTCCTGCCGAACGAGCAACAAGACCTTCACCAATGGATCGTGCTAACTAAAACCGGAAGAGAATATGAGATTGTAATTCTACTAAATTTGCAATTAATTTACTTCTTCGTATTTAAGAATTTGTTTGACGAGATAATCGCTATATCGAGGCGTGATTTTCGTATCGGCGATGTGAATGATTTCCTACGAAAATCAATTATTAAATGTTTGTTGAAAATAAATTTACAAATCATTTACTTTGTCAATATAAAAATCAATATCAGCTGATGATTGAAAATCTTCTTTCGTTTTTTCTTCGGGATCATTGCAATTTAATTTGTGCTTTAGAGAAGAAAAAGAAAATATTTATTTTCGATCGAAAATCAATTTCGATAAATATATACTTTGAATGTTAATAATAATGGTTTGACCTCTTGGGGTGTCTAAAAAAGAACGTTGAGTATATTCGATTTATTTTTAAATTTAACTTTATACTTTTTCCATAAACGTTGCTAATTTGTCGATGTTCATCGTTGTGTATAATTTCAAATAACTAAAATTGAAAATCATTGGTTCGAGAAAGAAAAATGATTTGAATTTAGTTTTAATAACCTTCGAACATCGGGAATGTAGGTTTGCTCTTGAAGTTCTTCGGTAAACACTTCGATTTGACGATTGAATGGTTCCTTGAAACAAAGGCAAAGTGAATATGCAATGAGAAAAAAGATTTCTTCGTACCGCCCATTGAGCATCATTTCGTTGTTCGAAAATGGTTGGAGCAGGACTGATGAATTTCGGACAAGCTAAAATACAAGCAGATAATTGAACAATTTCTTTTTTTTTTAAACTTATTCTTCTCATTACCATAAGCAAAACTATCTCGAAACGGTAATTTTCCATCAGGTCTAAAATCGACAAAAGATTCTTTTGTTTTTTTGTACGAAAATAATCAAATCATTCGCTTACCCAACCCAAAGTAATGGCTTCGGTAATTTATCCATAAATTTCTCTCTCAAATGTAGATAAATTGTCTCATCAATTCGCATGGGATATAATGTCATACAAATAGCTAATAACGTCATCATTTGATCAGCTGTTTTGTTCACCTAAGTAAACAATTAACAACAAATTATCTTTCGAGATTTTCCTTTCGATTCATACGGCATCATTTTGAAATGTTTGTGCGACCATAATTGGTTTACTACGTTGAATATAGAGTAATGTATCAACAAAAACTCGTATAGCTTCTTCGTAGTTTCTCATCATTGTATAGCAAAAACCGGCATGATAATTTGTTGCAACGACACAATGAAATACTTGACAAACATCACTCTAAAAATACAAATGAATTTAGTCATTTTTTTATTAGAATTTTTACTTGTTTTGTGACATCTAAATCGATACAATCGATTGTTTTCAATGCCATGTAATAGTCACTTGTCAATGTATGTAATTTTAAGAGACCAATTAAACTAAAATAACCGAACATTTTGTAGAGATTGGTTTGACAGAATAAATCACCGGCTGGATTAAATTGAACTACAAAATGCCGTTTTCAGAAAAAAAAACAAAGTCAGTCTATGTTGAACTCGGAACTACCTCCTTTTTTTGAAGCTTCTAATTGCTCGACAATTCGTGATTTATCAACGAGACTATGCATAACATTGAGAACAGCATGAACATTCCAGATTTTAATATTTCGTTTCAATTGATCGATATCATCATCGGTACGTTTAGCTAATTTCGTACGGAAATTACAAAATGATTGAAATTGATAGATAAATTCTTCGATTATATCCCATAGCCATTGGTCAGGTAATTCGATTTTTAACGGTTGCTCTTTGGCTAAAACTAAATTGAAAAGATCAATATAGTTCATGTACGATTCTTGACGTTCTTCTAATGAAACACCACCCTGAAAATCGAAACAATATAAACACAAATTTCTATCAAAGAAATTTTTACAGGTTTCGATGCGTAGATATGTCGAAAGTACATTTCTTTGTAAAGAGTAAGAAATAATGGATCATCTAAACGAAAAATTTATTCATCTATCTATCAAATAAAAATCTAAATCAAACCTCCGATATGTTCTTTCAATGCTTCAGCTGATGGCCATTCGGTGTTATAATTTTGCATCATTGTCGCATAGCTTAAAAAATCATTTGAGAATATACGTTTAATCGTCAAGTCTTTTTTTTTAAATTAAAACTACTTGTTGTTGTAATAATGTTGAACAAGTGAAACTGGTCCTTCATGAATAGCTCGACGAAATTCACCGAAATGTTCGATAATTTCTCGTCGACTAACACTTGTCACACCACCGCCATATGATCCACCGTAATATTGATCCATTTCTATTCAATTAAATCAAATATTTTACATTCGAAAGATCNTCTTTTATTAATTAACCTTGTTGATTTATTGAGGNTTGAATTGAACCTCCACCATACGGGGTATACTAAAAATCAATTTTTCNTTTCGATAGAATTANATCAAAATCACTTTCGCTTACATCATAATCCATCATTCTTCCCGAAGATTACTTTTGATTTTTAAAAATAAATCTATAAAATACAATTTATTAAAAATCGTCTTCTGTCATTCATTATTAGAGTTATTTATCTATATAAATACAAAAACGAAAGAATTGGCTAATTCAACTCGATTCTTTCGATCCAAAATTTACCCAACGATTCGTATATGGTGTTTTTTTTTCTTTCTTTTTCTATACTAATCATGAAATCAGTTGTATAGATGTCGTCGAGTGAAAATCTACGAACGGAAGAGGTTGTTACTGAAGTTTTCACTCGACAAATGGTTTCTATGAAAAAAAACTGACAATCACTTGTCAGCTATTGATTAAACGAAAGAAAAGAAAGAGAAAGAAAAAACCGAAGTACTCAGCAAATATGGATAAATATATCGTAAGTTGTTTGGATCGGTTAAGTTCAATAGACTTTTATATTGTTAAATTTACTGATTATAAGATTGATGAAAATCTTGGAATCGACACATTTGCTGAACGAATTTTAGTGAAAAAACAAGATGAAAATGAAACATTTCTGCTGTCAAAGGTTCGTTCGATTGTATTTTATTTATAGTTTGTTTTTTCTCTGCTATGTGGAAATTCTTTCAGATGGAATTAATGGATATGGCTACAGGTGCTGTTGCCTATCGAGAAGTAATTCAAAATTGAATTTTTATGAATTTCTATTTTTAAGAATAGTATGTCTCGCTTTTGAACTTATCCTATGAAAATGTCGCGTCGTATTTCGATATTTTTACTTCGTTTGATCATCAAGTAAATTAACTTAATTAATTTTTTTTCTATGAGAAAATAAAAGTGAGTTCTATTTCTATGTAGATCAGTGCGACATATATCAATCTCTTCTCGGAATATTTTCCAATGGGAAACCTTGATAATTACCTTCAAAAAATGCGATTCGAAAGTCAATCACTTGACCAAAAAGTTCGTTTTGAAGTGCAGAATCAAGATTACTAGACTATGTCCTGGTTTTGTTTAGTTGGTGGATACTTGGTTTGCTCAAATTCTCGATGGATTGATGTTTTTATGGAACGAGAAAATCATTCATCGGTAAACGAACGATATTTCAAATAAAATCTATTTGTTTGTGTATTTTGGAAATTAAATAGAAATCTCAAACCAGAGAGCATTTATTTACGTGGCGAAGGTGACGAACAAAATTGTTCACTAGTTATCGGCGATATGGTTCCACCAACAGTTGCCTATGACATTCGAATGAGAACACGATTGCCTCGTCGTAAGTATTTTTAACGAACGATCTTTTTTTTTGTGAATAAAAATCAATCGATCTAGGCTTAGAAATTGACATTTCGAGTTGTAATAAATGTCATAGTAAGACAAAAAACGAATTTTGCTCATTTTGATTTCTCAAGATTATTCGTTGAGATGNAAGAGTAATTGTATTTNTTTTTGTTTTGCTAGGTGCTCTTTCATATACCGCTCCGGAAATCTTCGAATCAGGAGATTATTCAATCCAATCGGATATTTATTCATTCGGTTGTGTTCTTTTGGATATGATCACATGCGATACATTATCCGTAAGAAGACAGTGTCGTTCATAGAAATTCAATTCAATCTAAAAGTCTCTAGGATGAAGAAACATTAAAATTACGTATTTGTGCTCGACATGATGTCAATACTCTCACGGAAACGTTACAAGATTTACAAAAAGTAACTCAAACAACAACAACGAATCCGTCAATTGATTTGCGTTTAGATACATGAAAGTATTGCAAATTTAATCGGTGGAATGATGATTACTGATCCTGAACAACGATTAACAGAAGTGTTCGTTCGAATGAATTTCTTTTTGTTTTTTGGAGAATTGATTTGTATTTCAGCGATTTACAAAGAGATGATTATGTCATCGAAAGTATGCATGACATCGATTCGAGTCAAATCAAATATCCAGCTGAACGTGATAAAAAATGGGCTCGAGATGGTATTTTGAAANATCCGTCTGTTTTTTTGTTGTCTAATCTCATCGATCTAATTTAAGGTTTATCGAAAAATGAAGAACTCGATTATTATCTTAATTATATCAAACAACATCGAAATGCTGAAAGTCGTATTGAACACGCTTTACAATTAGCAAATCGATCGAATTCTGTATATTCTTGCTTTTTTTTTCGATTTTCGAATAAATGTTTATTTCAGATCGATCTCTCAAGTTTAGCAGCAAGTTTTCAAACTGATCTCCTGCCAACAATCGAACATTTTATATCCAATGCTAAAATAGTTGAAAATACATTAGAACTTTTGAAAAAGATTCTCTCGAATGATGCCATTCTCACATCATCGATTGTCAAATTTTTGACAAAAATGTTAACCGTATGTTTCGAATAATTTCAATTGAATCTCTTCTTGTGAATTCAAATCTAGATTTTCGAAAATGATGAAGATTTAATCGAGAAAATCTTCGATGTTCTAATTCCAATTGCAAAACGAAGTAAATTATCATTA
>JGI26536J50258_1002281_pt1 | contig 12351 bp, 8 predicted proteins | sample ThiBiot_750_plan_FD_50258 | JGI IMG/M metagenome (IMG submission 50258)
GGCGCGATCGAGCCGATCGGCGAACTCGCGCCAGCTTTGCTGGGCGGCGATCTCCAGGGCCTGCTCCACCTTGGCGGGGCTGGGCGCGCGCAGCTGGCGCCAGGCGGCAACGCAGCCTATGCCGAAGAAGGGCAGGGCGGTGATGGCGGCGAATGGCGCGATGTCCTTGGGCAGCAGCGCCGTGGACACCAGGGTCACCAGCGCGGCCAGCGCGATGCTGATCCACCAGCGCGAGCGCAGCAGGATCGCGAACAGGGAGTTGTGGGCCATCTTGAATTTCACGGGGCGGATCTTTCGCGGAAAAAGGCGGTAACAGGGGCCGCAAAGGCAGCAAGGCCCGCATTGTCTCGCGTGAGCGAGGGGATGGTGCCTTGGATAGACTATCCGGCTCTAGGAGTAATCAAAGCAATGGCAGTCACAGAACAAGCGCTCTTGGCCGCGCTCTCCAGCGTGCTCGACCCCCACACCGGCAAGGACTATGTGAGCACCCGCGCCCTGCGCAACCTGCAGGTCACGGGGGCCGACGTGGCCTTCGACGTGGAGATGGGCTATCCGGCGCAAAGCCTGGTGCCGGCGCTGCGCGGCCAGTTCGTCGCGGCGGCCAAGACCGTCGAGGGCGTGGGCAATGTCTCGGTCAACATCACGTCCAAGGTCGCCGCGCATGCGGTGCAGCGCGGCGTGCAATTGCTGCCGGGCGTCAAGAACATCATCGCCATCTCGTCCGGCAAGGGCGGCGTGGGCAAGAGCACGACCACGGCCAATCTGGCGCTGGCGCTGGCCGCCGAGGGCGCGCGCGTGGGCATCCTGGATGCCGACATCTACGGCCCCAGCCAGCCCATGATGATGGGCATCTCGGGCCGTCCCGAAAGCCCCGACGGCAAGACCATGGAGCCCATGGAAAGCCATGGCGTGCAGGTCATGTCCATCGGCTTCCTGGTCAACAACGACCAGGCCATGATCTGGCGCGGCCCCATGGCCACGCAGGCGCTGGAGCAGATGCTGCGCCAGACCAACTGGAAGGATCTGGACTACCTGCTGGTGGACATGCCGCCCGGCACCGGCGACATCCAGCTGACGCTGGCCCAGCGCGTGCCCATGACGGGCGCCGTGGTCGTCACCACGCCCCAGGACATCGCGCTGATCGACGCCAAGAAGGGCGTGAAGATGTTCGAGAAGGTGGGCGTGCCCATCCTGGGCCTGGTCGAGAACATGGCGGCCCACGTCTGCACCAACTGCGGCCATGTGGAGCACATCTTCGGCGTCGAGGGCGGCAAGCAGATGGCGGCCGAGTACGGCATCGACTACCTGGGCGCCCTGCCCCTGTCGCTGCAGATCCGCCTGCAGGCCGACAGCGGCAAGCCCACCGTGGTGGCCGAGCCCGACAGCGAAGCCGCGCAGATCTACAAGAAGGTGGCGCGCGATCTGGCCGTGAAGGTGGCGCTCAAGGCACGCGATTTCACGAGCAAGTTCCCCACCATCACGGTGAGCCAGGGAACCTGACCCTTCTGGCGCTGCCGGCATGAACCTGCTGACCTCGATGCGGTATCTGGCGGCGCTCAACGAGCACCGCCATTTCGGCCGCGCGGCGCTGGCATGCCACATCACCCAGCCGGCGCTGTCCAATGCGCTGCGCGCGCTGGAGGAGGAGTTCGGCACGGTCATCGTGCGCCGGGGCCGCTCGTTCGCGGGCTTCACGCCCGAGGGCGATCAGGTGCTGGCCACGGCCCTGGCCATGCTGCGGGCCGAGGAAGGCCTGCGCCAGGAACTGAGCGCCGCCGCCGGCGCGCTGCGCGGGCAGCTGCGCATGGCGGCCGTGCCCACGGCCATGCCCATGCTCACGCGCTTTGCGGCCCTGCTGCGCGAGCACCATCCGGGCATCACGCCCGTGGTGCTGTCCATGAGCTCGGCCGAGATCGAGAGCGGGCTCGAAGACCTGTCGCTGGACCTGGCCCTGGGCTACAGCGCGCGCATGCCGCCGCGCGGACCGCGCCTGCAGTCCTGGCCGCAGTACGAGGAGCATTACTACCTGCTGTGCCGCGAGTGTCGCGAGTACCGCGATGTGCAGGGCGAGGGCCGGCCCTTTGCCTTTGGCGCCGACATCGCCTGGCGCGAAGTGGCCGGCATGCCGCTGTGCCTGCTCACGCCCGACATGCACAACCGCACGGTGATCGACGAGACCTTCGCCGCCGTGGACATGGCCGTGCAGCCCGCCATGGAAACCAACTCGGTGCTGACCCTGGTGATGGCCGTGGCGCAAGGAACGGATGGCATGACCACCGTGCTGCCCGGCGCCATGGTGGCCACGGTGCGCCACATGCCGGGCCTGGTGGCCCGGCCGCTGCGCTCGCCCGAATTGGTCACCCCCATAGGCTTCATGGCTCAGCAGGGCGTGGCGCCCACGCGCGCGCTGCAGGCGGCGCTGCAACTGCAGGACGACGCCGGTTGGCGTGCGCAGTGCCTGCGGCATGCGGGGGCGCTGAAAGACTAGGCGGGCTGTGCAGTCTCTGGCGTGGCGTTCGGCGCGGCATTCAATGCGGCGCGCACCACGTCGGGCGTGAAGGGCGCGGCGTAGAAGCGCCTGCCGGTGGCGTCGAACAGCGCATTGGCCAGCGCGGCCGGGCCGGGCACCGAGGCCGATTCGCCTGCGCCCATGGGGGGCTCGTCCTGGCGCGGCATCAGCACCACTTCGATGGGGGGCAGGTCGCGGAAGCCGATGATGGGGTAGCTGCCCCATTCGCGGCTGGCCACGCCTTGCGCATTGAAGGCGACCTTCTCCATCAGGCTGCGGCTTAGGGTCTGGATGACATTGCCGTGGATCTGGTGGCGCACGCCGTCGGGGTTGACCATCATTCCCGTGTCCTGGCCCACGACCAGGCGCCGCACGGCGATGCGGCCGCTGACGGGGTCCACGTCGATGTCGATGACCCAGGCGGCCCAGGCCGCGCCGAAGCCGGGAAAGCGGCTGTGGATATAGCGCGCATAGGCCACGCCGCGCCCGTGCAGCAGGCCGTCGGCGCCGGGGCGGCCCCGGCTTCCCGGCTGGTTTTGCTGCCAGCCTGCGTGGCGTGCCGTGGCCTCGATCAGCTCGACGGCGCGCGGGTCATCGAGGTGGCGAACACGGTAGTCCACGGGATCGGCACCGGCGGCATGGGCCAGCTCGTCGATCATGCAATCGTGGGCAAAGGAATTGGGCAGGGCCGAGACGCCGCGCAGCCAGGACGAGCGCACGATGGGCGCCATGTCATGGCAGGTGATGCGCTGGCTGGCGTAGCGGTAGGGCGGCACGGCGGTGCGGTCGCCCATCTCCAGCGTACGCGGCTCGCCCGGGATGCGGCCCGTGAGCAGCAGGGCCAGCAGCGGCGCGTCGTTGGAGGGGTAGCGCACGGCAAAGTCGTAGGCCAGCAGTTCTCCCTGGGCATCGATGGCCGCGCTCACGTCCATGAGCTGGGCCGTGCCCTTGGGCTCCCACTGGTGTTCCTGCTCGCGCGTGAGCTGCACGCGCACGGGCGCACCCACGGCCATGGACAGCAGGGCGGCGTCGGCGCAGACATCGTCGGCGCAGTTGCGGCCGTAGCAGCCGGCCGCCTCCAGGCGCACGATCTCGATGCGGTCCTCGCCCAGTTGCAGCAGGCGGTCCAGGTCGGTGCGCAGCATGTGGGGGTTCTGCGTGCCGGCCCAGAGCTTGAGACGGCCCCCGCTGAAATCGGCCACGGCGCAGGACGGGCCGATGGAGGCATGCATCTGGTAGGGCCAGACGTAGCTGCGGCGCAGTTCGGTGGCCGTACCCGTGCCGACGCCGGCGAAGGCGTCGTCCACAGACCCCTGGTCCACCAGCGAGCGTTGCTGGGCGGGATTGGCGCGTATCGCCGCAGCCAGATCGGATAAGTCAGGCGCTGGCGGCACGGCCTGCCATTGCACGCGCAGCGCGCGCATGGCGGCAATGGCCTGTTCCTCGCGGTCGGCGACCACGCCGACGAAGTCGCCTTCGGTGACCACCTGCACGTTGCCGGGCAGGTGGGCCACGGAGTCGCGCTCCACGGCCACCAGGCAGCGGCCAATGAAATCGCCGCCGTCGCGGCCCGGGTGCGGAGGGCGGATGACGCGGCCATGGCGCATGCCGGGCACGCGCACATCGTGCACAAAGCTCAGCTCGCCCGTGGCCTTGGCAGGGATGTCCACGCGCGCCGCGCCACGGCCGACGAGCCGGTATTCGCTGGCGGGCTTGAGCTTCACTTCCTGATCGGGCGGGGCCAGCGTCAGCTGCAATTGCTGGCCGCGCAGCAGATCGCCATAGCCGAGTTCACGGGCATCGCTGCCATCGGCAAAGCGCACCGCGCCTTCGCGCGCCTGGAGCCGGTCTGCCGCCACGCTCCATTGCTGCGCGGCCAGCGCCAGCAGCTGCTCGCGCGCCTGGGCGGCGGCGCGGCGCAGCGGCACGGCCGAGATCTGGATGCTGGCGCTGGCAATGGTCGGGCCCTGGTTGGGCGCGGCGGCCGTGTGGCCCAGCACCATGTCCAGGCGCGCCAAAGGCACTTCGAGCTCTTCCGCCACGATCTGCGCCAGCGCCGTGCGTATGCCCGTGCCCAGGTCCACATGGCCGTTGAAGGCCAGGGCGCGCCAGCCCTGGGGCGCGGCTTCGTCGGCCAGCACGGCCACGAAGACCTCGGGCGTGGACTGCACATAGTCGGTGGCCGTGCCGGGCTGGCCGGGCGCAGGGCGCGGCGGCGCCACGGGCTGGCGCACCACGAGCAGGGTGTCGGCGCGCGTGAGCAGCTGTGCGTGCAGGGCTTGGGGCTGGGGCAGGTTCATGGGGCGGTGTTCTTCGCGGGCGCGCTTTCAGGCGTGCCCTGTGCATGTTATGCACTCCGGGGCCGGCTGCGCAGGGCCGGCCCCATAGGCGCGTTGGCGCGGTGGGATCAACCTGCGGCGAGGGCGTCGGTGTCGGCGATGGCCTGGCTCAGCGGCATCACGGCCGCGTACTTCTGGGCCATGTCGAACAGATTGGCTTCGTGCGGGCCCAGGGCGCGGTCGCCGCAGCAGTCGGCCACCACCAGCGGGCGAAAGCCCGACTGCATGGCATCGACCACGCTGGCGCGTACGCAGCCGCTGGTCACGCAGCCGGCCACCAGCAGGGTCTGCACGCCGCGCTGGGCCAGCCAGGGTGCGAGCATGGTGCCGAAGAAGGCCGAAGGCGTGCTCTTGCGCACCACGTATTCGCCAGCGGCCGGGGCCAGCTGGGGCACGATGGCGCTGTTGGGGCTGTCTTCCTTCAGGGTCAGCATGCCGGGCACCTTCAGGCAGAAGATGTTGTGGTCGGCATCGTCGTCCGAGAACACGATGCGGCTGTGCGCCACGGGCCAGCCGCGCTCGCGTGCATGGGCCAGCAAGTGCTGCGTCTGCGCGATGGCTTCGGGGATGTTGCCGCCGCCGAAGACGGCCGGGTCGGCAAAGCCGTTGACGAAGTCGATGATGAGCAGGCCGAACGGGGCCTTGAGCGGCAGCGGCGTGCCGAAGCCCTGGCGTGCATAAACCGAGATGTCAGCAGAGATGTCGCCCTGCACGCCCTCGGTGGGAACGCTCTGCGTGCTGGTGGTGGCGGTGGCGGTTGTCATGCGATGTCCTTTCCTTGCTTGGACCTTTTGGCGGCGCGCGCCAGTCCTTCCTCGTCCTGCACCACGCCGTCGATGACCGTGGGCTTGCCGTCCAGCGCCACCGAGCAGTGGCGCATGGGGATGTCGATGTGGCAGGCCGTGGTGCGGCTGCCCCCGGCCTCGTTGTTGGGGCCCATGGACCACAGGAAGTTGCCCTCGAAGGCGCGGGCGTCCATGCCGATGTGGGTTTCCTTGTTGTAGTGGGCCAGCATGGACCAGTGGGCGCGCGGCTGCAGCCCCCAGCCGATGTGGGAGACGGCGTAGGCCTCGGGGTCCTCGTAGGAGGCCATGTACTCCTTGAGGATGTCGGCCTGCAGGCCGCCGCTGATGCGCGTGACGTAGCCCTTTTCGATGACGAGTTCGATGGGCTCGGTCACGTAGTCCTTCATGGGCAGCAGGATGTCGCCCCGGTCCAGCACCACGCGGCCGTTGCTCTCGCCCTCGTCGGGCCAGGTCAGCACGAAGCCGCTGGGCCAGTGGTCCCAGCGGCCGGGCTGGTCCACGAAGCCGTATTCGCAGATGGCCGGGAAGCTGCCCAGGCGGCAGCGCAGGTCGGTGCCCGCGGCCGAGGTGATGTGCATCTGCCCGGCCGCCTCGATCAGCTTGGATGCGGCCTGCACGCGCGCGCGGTCGCCCTCGGTGGGCACCAGGCGGCACAGCACCTCGGGTGGCTCCACGGCCAGCAGGATCTTGGTGCCGGTCTGCAGGATCTCGTGCTGCTCGGGCGAGAACAGCAGCGTCATCAGGTCCAGCACCAGGTCGCTGGCCTTGAGCGCGGCGATGGCGGCGGGGTTGCCGGTCAGCGGCGTCGTGCCCAGGTAGGCCAGCGAGTCGCGGCTCAGTGATTTTTCGGCATTGACGGGCGGCAGGTCCAGGCGGTTGACGCGCGCCCCCATTTCGCTGGAGGCGGCGATGGCGCAGCGCAGCGTCTGCGGGTGCGTGTCGGCGCCCGTGAGCACGGTGACGGTCTGGCCGGCTTCGAGCCGGGACAGCGTGAGCACCTGCTTCCAGGCGTGGATCAGATCGATATCGCTGACGGACATGGTCGGCTCCTTGGTGTCGCGATGGATGGGAGTGGGCTGCGGTTGGACATTCAGTCCACCCGCGCGCCGAGGAAATCGCCCAAGGCCACGTAGAACCCGGCCTCGTTGTCCCAGGGGATCATGTGGCCGGCGTTGGGCACGCGCACATGCTCGGTCTGGGGTGCCAGGCCTTGCCACTCGGCCACGTCCTCGCTGCGCACCACGTCGCCGCGCTCGGCCGTGACCAGCAGCAGCGGGTGCTGGATGCGGGGCAGGTCGGCATGGATGTCGTCACGGCCGAAGTCCTCGAAGCTCTGCACGATGGCCGGCTCGTGGCAGGTGTGCAGCCACTGGGCGCGCAGCTGGCGCTGCTCTTCGGTCCAGGTGGGGCAGAAGGCGCGCATGGCCTCGGCATCCATGCCCAGCGTGGCCTGGCGGATGGAGTCCACATACCAGGGCAGGGCGGCCGGGTAGGCGCGGCGGCCGGGGCCGGAGACCGGCGGATCGACGATGACCAGGCGCGTGAGCCCCACCGGCTGGCTGCGCGCGGCGCGCACGGCGATGCGCCCGCCCATGGAGTGGCCGACCAGCGCCCAGCGCTGCAGGCCCAGGGCCTGGGCGAAGGCGGCCACGTCGGCGGCCTGGGCATCGAGGCTGTAGTCCAGGCCCGGGCCGGAGGACGACAGGCCGCGCCCGCGCACATCCAGCACATAGGTGTCGAACTGGCGGCCCAGGTGCTCGGCCACGAAGCCCCAGGTCACGGCCGGGCTGGTGATGCCGGGGATCAGGATGACGGCGTCGCGCTGCGCGCGTTCGCCCTCGGCGCCGCCGTAGCGCAGGTAGTGCTGGCGGATGCCGTTGGCATGGACGTTGCCGCCGTAGCGGAATGTGCTGGGGGTGCTGGAGGTGCTGGTCATGCGTGTGTTCCTCAGGCCTTGGCTGCGCTGTTGCCGGTGTCGTAGGGGTAGGCGCCCGACAGCAGCGCACCCGCGCCCGGCACCACGGGGTCCAGCCCCAGTTCCTTGAGGATGGCATAGGTGGTGGCGATGGAGGCGGTCAGCACGGGCTTGCCGGTCTGGGCCTCGACCTGGGCCACGGCCGGCAGCGAGGGCATCTGCACGCAGGCCGACAGCACGATCACGTCGGCGTCGGCGTAGTTCATGCCGGCCACGATGCCGGGCAGCTTGGCGGGGTCGTGGCGGCCCACGTCCAGGTTGTCGGGGATCTCCAGCGCACGCCAGTCCACGATCTCGAAGCCTTCGGCGGCCACGTAGTCCATGACCAGCTGGGTCAGCGGAATCATGTAGGGCGCCACCAGGGCGATCTTCTTGGCGCCCATGACCTTGAGCGCTTCCACCAGCGCGCCGGCGCTGGTGATCACCGGGGCGGTGGCGCCATTGCTGGCCGTGCGCTCGGTCAGGCGCTGCTGCGAGACGCGGTGGTAGCCCTTGCCCATGGCCATGATGGCCACCAGGCAGGCATAGCCCAGCACGTCCACGCGCGCGTCGCTCAGCTCCAGCGCGCAGCGGTCGCTTTCGGCGTCCATGGCGGCCAGTTCCTCCTTCTGGACCTTCTTCATGCGCATGCGGCTGGAGTGGAAGGTGAAGCGGTCCTGCGGGCGCAGCGTGGAGTGGGCCTGCAGCATGGCCGGCACCTCGGTCTCCATGGTGGTGTTGGAGCTGGGGACGATCTGGCCGATGCGGAACGTTTTGGTCATGGACTTGCCTTTGCGAAGTTTCGAGGGTTTCTGATCAGAATCAACTGAGTGTGTACGCTTTATTCTTGCAAAAGACGTGCCGCCTTGCAAATGAGAATTTTCTCGGGGTTTGTACTTATTTGGTGCAGAAATTGCACCAAAAATGGCGAACTTCAATTTATTCTGCCGCCCTATGGTGCATGCGTTGATTTGAAAAATTCAAGTGCATACACCTGAATTAAGTGTTTTGTTGCCTGGCACGCTTCCTGCTCTACACCCTGCAAGGACGCGCCGAAGCAACGGTTGCCCCGTCTGGCTTTCAACATTCCTGCAAGGAGAAAACTGTGTCTCAATCCCCTCGAATCGCCGTTGTCGGCGCCGGTCTCGGCGGGGCTGCAGCTGCCAAGCTGCTGCTCCAGGAAGGCTTCAATGTCCGCGTCTATGAGCAGGCGCCCAGCTTCTCGCGCCTGGGAGCCGGCATCCACGTCGGGCCCAATGTGATGAAGATCCTGCGCCGCATCGGCATCGAGGACGCGCTCAACGAGCAGGGCTCGCATCCCGACTACTGGTACAGCCGCCACTGGCAGACGGGCGACGTGCTGGCCCAGATTCCGCTGGGCGACTACGCCGTCAAGGAATACGGCGCCAGCTACCTGACCGTGCACCGTGGCGACTTCCATGCGCTGCTGGTCGAGGCCCTGCCCGACAGCGTGATGGCCTACGGCAAGTTCCTGACCAAGGTGGAGGACCGCGGCAATGTGGTCGTCATGCACTTTGCCGACGGCACGACCGAGGAGGCCGACATCGTCATCGGCGCCGATGGCGTGAACTCCCGCATCCGCGAGGAACTCCTGGGCCCGGAGCTGCCCAAGTACGCGGGCTACCTGGCCCACCGCGCCGTGTTCCCCACGCCCGAAGTCAAGGCCGGCATGCTGCCCTTTGACGCCTGCGTGAAGTGGTGGAGCGATGACCGCCACATGATGACCTACTTCGTCACCGGCAAGGCCGACGAGCTGTACTACGTGACCGGCGTGCCCGTCGAGAAGTGGGACCTCAACGACCGCTGGCTGCCCAGCAGCAAGGAAGAGATGCGCGAGGCCTTCTCGGGCTGGCATCCCACCGTGCAGGCACTGATCGACGCCACCGTGGAAGTGACCAAGTGGTCGCTGCTCGAGCGCGATCCGCTGCCGCTGTGGAGCCGTGGCCGCCTGGTGCTGCTGGGCGATGCCTGCCACCCCATGAAGCCCCACATGGCCCAGGGCGCCGCCATGGCCATCGAGGACGGCGCCATGCTGGCGCGCTGCCTCAAGGAAGTCGGCGCGCACAACCATGAGCTGGCCTTCGCCCTGTACGAAGCCAACCGTGCCGAGCGCGCCAGCAAGGTGCAGCGCATCTCGCACGACAACACCTGGCTGCGCACCAACGAAGATCCGTCCTGGTGCTTCGGCTACGACGTGTTCAACGTGCCCCTGGTCGAGCCCAAGGTCAAGGCAGCGGCCTGATACTCGCTGCCTTGCCGGACGAGGGGAGGGGAGGGAATCCCCCCACTCCTGTCCGGCCGCAGAACGCCGACATCCTGAACCGCAGCCAAGTTGCAAGAGCCTCGTCCCATGGGAACCCCAGTCCATCCAAGCAGTACCCCCCACCCCATCCGCCTGCAGGTCAATGCACGCGCATGCGAGGTGCCGGCAGCGCCCGGGACGGCGCTGCTGCATGTGCTGCGCAATGACCTGGAGCTGAACGGGCCCAAGTACGGCTGCGGCCTGGGCGAATGCGGCGCCTGCACGGTGCTGATCGATGGCGTGGCCGCGCGTTCCTGCGTGATCCCCGTGCGGGCGGCCGTGGGCCGCGAGGTCACCACGCTGGAAGGCCTGGGCTCGCGCCAGTGCCCCGGCCCCACGCAGCAGGCCTTCATCGACTGCCAGGCGGCCCAGTGCGGCTACTGCCTCAACGGCATGATCATGACGGTGGAGGCCCTGCTGCGCCGCAACCCCAATCCCACCGAGCAGGAGCTGCGCAACGAGCTGCACCACAACCTGTGCCGCTGCGGCACGCATGTGGAAATCATGCAGGCCGCCCTGCGCGCCGTGCAGCTGCGTGCGCAACGCGCCGCGCTGCAGGCGCCCCCCGGTTTTCCATCTTCCAGCGCGGGCGAGGTCCAGCCATGAGCCCGGCCGGCAACACACCCGCCCTGCCTTCCGACCTGCTGCACGGCCTGGCGCTGCGCCCGCCCGTCGCGGCCTGGGACGGTCTGCGCTACCGGGGCAGCGTGCCCCTGCATGCACGGTTGCAGGACGCCCAGGCCATGGCTGGCGTGGTGGCCGCGGTGCAGCGCGGGCATTTTCTGGGTGTGGTGGCCGTGGCGCCTGTCCATGCCCGGCAGGCCGCTGCCGGCCTGGCCCCTGCCTGGGATGACCGGCAGGAAGCCAGGGCCGCCAGCGCGCCCCGTGCTGCCGACAGAGCCGACAAGGCTGGCAAGGCTGGCAAGGCCGACCTGCCCGATGCCGGCCGCTATGTCTGGCGCATGGCGGCGCCCGTGTCTTGCGAGGGTGCCGCACGCGCAGCCGTGTGGTGCCTGGACGGCCATGCCAGCGTCTGGCTGCCGCCCTGTGACGCGGATGCGCGGCAGATGATCGGCCGCGAACTGGCCGCATTGCTGCAATGCCCCGAGTCCGCGCTGCGGCTGTTCAGCCTGCCGGCCACGGCGGCCGGCACCCCGCATGTGCTGGATCTCATGGACGCAGCGGCCGATGCGGCCCTGCTGTCCCAGGCCGTGGGCCGGCCCGTCAGCGTGGCCTGCGAGGCCTGGACTGCTGCGGGCAGCGCAGACAGCCGGGAGCTGGTGCTGCGCGTGGACGCGCAGCCTTCGCAAGGGCTTGAAGCCGACACGGTGGTGCAGCCTCAGCCGGGCAATGCATCGCCGCAGCCAGACCTGCTGCTGTCCGACACGCCCTGGGCCGTGCGCCCCAGCATGGCGCGCCTGTTGAGCCAGCCCGAGCTGGCGCGCGCCGCGGCCCTGGCCACCGTGCTCGATGCCGGCGAAGTGCATGAACGCAGGCTGGCCGCCAGCCTGCGGCATGCCGGCGTCGATGATCTGAATGCCGCCCAGGTCTTTGCCCGCGAAAGCCACTGGCATGTGCAGGCGCTGGACCAGGGCCGTGATCCGCTGCAATGGCGGCTGCAGCACCTGCCCGAAGGCCCGGTGCGCGATCTGGCCCGGCAGGTGGCCGAGCGTGCGCAGGCATCGCAGCAGGCACCATCCCACCAGGGCGCCGACGGCCGCCTGCTGGGCCGGGGCTTTGCCACCGCCCAGCTGCAGACCCTGGATGCGCAGGGCGCCGACCTCCATGCCTGGAGCGCCTGGGTGGCCGAGGTGGCCGTGCACCCGCAAACGGGCGAGATCGAAGTGACCCGCGTCGTGGCCGGCCATGACAGCCGCAGCCTGCAAGCGGCGCAGGCCGCCAGCACGCGGCCCGAGATCGTCCAGCAGGACCCGCAACTGCTGGCCGATGCGCGCCGGCTGCTGGGCACGGCGCCCGCTTTTGACGACTGGGCAGAGGCCACAGCCTCCGCTGCTTCTTTCGATGTGATCGCCAAGCCCGGCTCCGGCCTGGCGCAACATGTGCCCGGCGATGTCGCGGTCATCCGCCAGGGCAATCTGGCGCTGGATGGCGTGGCCACGCTGCCCGCCGCCGCCGCCATTGCCAACGCCATTCACCATGCGACAGGCGTGCGCCTGCGCGAAGTGCCCTTCCAGCCCGAGCAGCTGCGCCTGGCGCTGGCGGGCGAGGGCGCCGGCGAGCCCGGTGCGGCGCGGCCCGGCCGTGGTTGGGGCTGGCTGGCCGCAGGCGCCGCAGGCCTTGCCGGCATGGCCGCCATGGCCTGGCCGCTGAAGCCGGCCCTGCCGCTGACCGACGGGCCCGACGTTTCCCTGTACTCGCCGCAGGCCCTGGAGCGCGGCCGCCTGGTGGCGGCTGCGGGC
>JGI26536J50258_1002288_pt1 | contig 12335 bp, 10 predicted proteins | sample ThiBiot_750_plan_FD_50258 | JGI IMG/M metagenome (IMG submission 50258)
GCATCATCGTTCGACTCCGGAGCTTACTTTGCTGCGCGGTTCCCGCCTCATGAACTCGGATTGAAATGGTATCGGGAGATTCCTCCAAAATATTGGCACGCACTGGGAGTGAGTTTCACTGCCGCCTCGGTCGCGTCTGTCATCTCTGCGGCTCTCGGCGTGCTCGCGGCGCTGGGCATTGTGAGAGGAAAGCTGCCCGGCGTGGAGTGGTTGAGATCGTTCTTCCGGATGCCCTTGCAGATTCCGCTGGTCGTGACCGGCGTCGTATTCTTGCAGTTTTATTATAGCCTTCAGGCCCTGATGGGCGTGAGGCTCGCCGCGACGCTTCCCGGCCTGATCGTTGCCTATGTTTTTGTCGGGATGCCTTATGTGGTCGGGACGGTGGGCGCGATGTTGGAGCGCTTGAACCCCCGTCTTGATGAGGCCGCGGCAATTCTTGGTTGTAGCCGATGGCGCACGTTCTGGTCGGTCACGTTTCCGATCATTCGTCCGAGCATTATCGCCGGGATGCTTTATGCCTTTGTTGTGGCATTCGGTGATGTGCCGCTCTCGATATTCCTATCGTCGTCTTCTTATACGACATTGCCCGTCGAGATTTTCAACACGCTTCAGTTTGACTTCAATCCGTCTGTCCTCGCCATATCGACTCTGATCGCGGCTATGTCGGTGGTGTCGCTATGGGTGATTCAAAGATTAGTCGGACTGGACATGATTCCACGATGAAACTGCCGATTGACCAACTGCAACGTGAGGTACGCCATGAGTGGATTGACTAGACGTAGTTTCACTACCGCCCTCGCATCAAGTGGCTTGATGCTCGGTGCAAGGCGCGCGTCGGCGCAAGATCAAAAGCGTTTCGATAATGTTACCCTCCGTGTCGGCGTCTTCGGCGGTGGCTGGAAGGACGCGATTCAGAGCTTCGTGGGATCGAAGCTCGAGGCGCGAGGCGTCAAGATCGAGTACGTGCCGGGAAATCCGGCCGATAACTTTGCCAAGATCGTTGCGGCTCGTGGAGCTGCCGTTCCGATCGACGTGATGGAAATCTCGCCGGCTGAGCGGATCGCCATGACCCGAAATGGTTTTCTCGAGGATCTGCCGGAGGCGCATATCCCGAATCTGAAGAAAACCTCGGTCTCGATCACGGAAGGCAAGGCCGTGGCCTACCACATGGTCCAGAATGGCATTGTGTATCGTGCGGACAGGTTCGAGGCTGACAAGCTGCCACTTCCGAAGACCCTGATGGATCTTCAGAATAGTGTATACGCGAACAAGCTGGCGTTCCCGGACGTCGTCAATCCGCAGCATTGGCCTGCCGTGACATTGCTCGCTCTGGCAAACGGCGGAAGCGAGAGCAATCCGGAACCGGGCTTCGCCGCCGCGAAGAAGATGAGGCCGCTCTACTACTACTCCGCGGCGGTCGAGCTCGCCCAGAAAATGTCTCTGGGCGACATCGTCGCAGCTCCCTGGCACGCCGGCATGGCTTTGCGATTGGCAAATGCGGGGCAGAAGATGGGGATGATTCATCCGACGCTCGGCGACAAGCGCGGTGAGATCGAGTTCAATTATCTTGGAATTGTGAAAGGTACGAAGAATGCGGAAGCGGCCGCCGCCTTCATCAACCAGTTCCTCGACACCGAGTCCCAGGTCAATTTCGCCAAGCCGATGGGTGTCGCACCGGTGAACATCGAGGCGAGGCGGCAACTGGCGAGCGATCCCGTTATCAGCAAGTTTATGCTGCTGTCGGAAGAGGATCTCGCCAAGACGTACACGATGGACTGGAATAAAGTGAACGTCGAGAAGTGGCGCGCGAGCTGGTTGCGCACAATCAACGGGTGAGAGAGTAGAATATGGCCCGAGTTACGTTGGAAAATCTCGCGAAATGGTACGGCGGACAGAATGTCCTCGATATCGTCAGTATTGACGTGAAGGAGGGAGAGTTTCTGACGTTGCTCGGTCCATCGGGATGCGGAAAGACGACCACCTTGCGGATGGTAGCCGGTTTCGTCAGCCCTGACACTGGGCGGGTCTTGTTCAACGGCACGGACATGACCCGCACGCCTACTCAGAAGCGGCGTTTGGGGATGGTCTTCCAAGACTACGCGCTCTTTCCCCATCTCAACGTCGCCGATAACGTAGGTTTCGCTCTCCGGGCCGCCGGAATGCCCAAGGCGGATATCTCCAAACGGGTGAGGGAGCTCCTCGCCCTCATCAGGCTACCCGCGGTTGGTGAACGATTTCCGTCGGAGCTTTCGGGAGGCCAGCAGCAGCGGGTGGCGATCGCCAGAGCGCTTGCTCATACGCCTGCCGTACTGTTGATGGATGAGCCGCTTGGCGCGCTCGATCTGAAGCTTCGCGAAGCAATGCAGCATGAACTTGCTGTCATCCAGCAGAAGCTGGGAATTACGACGATATACGTGACCCACGATCAGGAGGAGGCCCTCAGTCTCTCCAATCGAATTGCCCTCATGCGTAGAGGTAAGATCGAGCAACTGGGTACGCCGAGGGAAATCTATCGTAATCCCGCAACACCGTTCGCAGCATTCTTCCTGGGCAAGATCAATTTCGTTCCGGGAAAGCTGCAAGAGAAGCAAGCCGGCGCTTATCGTATTTCAACCTCGAAGGGCATGCTGCTCTGTCCCACAAAGGACGAACGCAAGTTCTCGCTGGGCGATCAGGTCCTCGTTGCTGTACGGCCGGAGCATCTGCGTATCGCGGAGGTTGCGAGCCAGAACGGATCGAACGTTTTGCCGGGCCGCGTCGTCCGGCAGAAGTTTACCGGCAAGGTGGTTCAGTACGAGGTGAGGGTGGACGAGATGACCAGCTTCATCGTCGACGGAACGATGGATCGCAGCATCGAGTCTGATGCTCCGGTCCAGGTGGCTTGGGACGTGAGCGCGACCTATCTGTATCCTTACGAGGACGATCAAGAGATCGGAGTAGGAGTCGCTAGTACGGAGCCGCAGGTTGTGGAGGTGACCGGCAAGCACGAAGCGAATACATTATCTGAGTCTCTTGCTATGACCTAACTCTAGCCGCCGGCGCACCGGACCTGGCCGAACGGTGCCCCCAGCGGAGACGGCAATCAGAGCGACAACAAGTTTGGTGGATGGATCCGAACTGCGGCGTTCAAACTTTTTGAAATAGAATTTTATGCAGTATCAGTAACTTGGTATCGACTTAGTGGTGTTTGCTACCTAATTTCGCATAACAGCACGATGTCCGGGGGCTGCTCCCATTCCTCTCCTGATGTATCGACATACGTGACGCCGGCTGCGCGCTTGCCGGTTGAATCGAGATTGATCTTGAGAACTTCGGACTCAGTCTGCGCGGTGAAATCCGGCAGGCGTAACAGGGCAGGCGGCATGCAGGTCTGCGGACGTGCCTTGGAACAGATGCCGCAGGCGAAGAACCGTTCCGATGGCGAGACGTCGCGGTTTCTACATCCTGAAATCGATGCCGCGCAGCACGACCCCGAGGATTGCCTTCAAGCTCCGTCGCTCGATACTTGCTGGCCGCACATGCCTCGATACGGTCGCGCAAGCGGATGAACTGGGCTTCGCGCTGCTCGGGACGGACCGGAAATCAGGCCGGCGAGTTCGGATTGATACTCGCTCCCCCGCTGACGTCCGATTCACGCCGGTTGCGCTGCTGGATTCTTGCTTCTCTTTCCTTTGCTTCTATCTCGATCTGCTTCTGGCGCCACTGACTTCCTCTCACGGATGATCGCCTATTCGCTCGGCGCAGCTACGAAGAGATGCTGGAGAACTTGAATCGCCGCACGCAGGCGCGCGACTTCGATCCAAATGCCCGCGAGCCCGGGTACCGGGAGTTGTTCGAGGCCTTCATCGAACAAGACGTCGAAGCCGAGACGCTGTTGCGGCAGCGCGAAAAGATGACGGCCTATGAGCAAGGCCGTACCGACATCAAGATGGGCATCGAGTTCGGCATCATTCCAGTCTCCGGGCGCGTGGCAAAAATGCCGGATACGATCCGGCCGGCACAGCCGGTCGTGATGCAGCGATCCGCTTCATTGCTGAATCAGGCTCTGCGGACTTCGACCGCGGGTTTAACTCCTTCGAGCTCCGCTGCATCGATGAAGAGAGTTGGAACTTTCTGAGTCTGATCCAATAGCCACGCAGCAGCGACCATGATCAGCACGCCGGCGGCGCTGACGCCCAGTTGTGCAAGGACGCTGTGCGAGTACTGCACCAGGAGCCAATGCGCTCCGAAGGACAGGAACACACCCAGACAAAAGAGCGGCAGCGAATGCTGACCGCACAGGATCAACGGACGCAACCATTTGGAATGAAGTGCTGCCCAATCTTGCGGAAGATATCTCGCCACAACGTAGGCAAGCGCCATGAAATGCGCCAAGCGCAGTATATCGAGATCGGTCTTGTTGATTGGATAGAGCACCTTGATCATCCATTTCGGCACCAAGGCTCCGAGGAACGGGGAGTGCCAGGTCATGACGATCAGGAACGCGAAGAGGATCCAGGCAATAGCCGCAATCAGCGCCAAACGAGACCGAAACAGGGACTTCAGTTGAGCAATGCCTCCGACGCCGCACCATGCCCCGAATACGAACATCAACTGCCAAGCGAATGGATTGAAGTACCAGTGTGTTCCAGGCGGATAAGAGGTGAAGTTCCAATCGAATATATGCGCCAGAATGTAGAGCGCGATCGAGCCGACAAGGGTCCAGTTAGGTCGGCGCAGCAGGCACCACAGGATCAGCGGTGAGGCCGCCACCAGCGAAATATAGAGTGGCAGCACGTCCAGGTCGACTGGCTTATACCGAAGCGTAAGCGCCTGACCGATCAACACGTCGGGGTGTTCGAGAAAATACGCGACGTTGAATTCATCCTTGTACATCGGGTTGTCGAACCGCCGAGCCGTCCGCGCGATCTGTGCGGTAAAGATCAGGAACAGCATGATGTGAGCGACGTACATCTGCCAGGCGCGCATCAGCAGTCGCTTGACGGCAGCTAGAAATTGACCGCTGTGCATGATCGGAGCGTAGATGAATCCGGCCAGATAACCGGAGATGAATACGAAGAACTCCGCAGCATCGCTGAAGCCGTAGTTTCGCAACGTCAGCCAAGCGACGACGTCATCCGGAATGTGATCGAGGAATACCATCCACAACCCTATGCCGCGGATCAAGTCGAGCCGCAGGTCGCGCCCGACCTGATGCGTGAGAGAGGTCATGTTTTGGCTGAGCATTGTAATGATGCAGTCCGCCCTGTTGAGGATTGAATCCGATCAAATGCATTCCATCTGTCCGAAGATCGCCGGCTTTGGAGTGCGGTTCGGCGACACATCTCCCTCCAAGGCGACCGACAAGTTCTTTCGCCTTGAATGTGCTCTGGAGTTCGCAAGAAGCGGGCCAATCCCAGTGTGACGTCGAAGCAATGGAAAATGCCCGCAAAATCACCACGATATGGGATCGCGGCGGATACGCTGATAGGCGACATCTACAAGCGCGCCACGAAATGTCGGAGCTTCTCCGTAATATCGGAGTCGAATGGAAGCAAAGGGCCATTTCGCCCTGGTCGAGGGGCCCGTCGTCTGCGGCTTCACCCGGCCGCGAGATGTCATCGGGACGGAGGCTTGGTTGCTTGCCGAAGGTCGCCAATTATTTTCGCGAGATTGGTGTCGTCGGGCGTGATGACTGCGAGGCGTTGCGCATAGACAAGGGCGGCTTCTGCATCGCCATTTGTGCGACTGAAGGCAATGAGCGCGAATAAGATACTACGATTGTTGGGATGGCTTGTCAGAGCGTTCTTCAGAACCGACATCGCTTCCTCGGCGCGGCCGCCTGAATGGAGCGCAACCGCGTAGACATAGGCGTATTGCGGGCTGTCCGGCTCCAGTTCGGCTGCCTTCCGGAATTCGCCGAGAGCTTCATCGGGGCGCTTCAGCCGTGTCAGGATTAGGCCAAGGGAATGGTGCAGCGCAGCGTCGCGCGGAGACGTCCCGATCGCCGCGCGCAGCACGTTTTCGCCTTCGCGATCTCTGCCGAGTTGCCGATAGAGATCGGCGAGATTGACGGCGGCAACGGTATATTGCGGGCTCAGCCGCAACGCCGCCCTGTATTCCGTCTCGGCCTCGGCAGACTGTCCGCGCTGGGCGAAGAAGTTCGCCAGCGTGGTCCGCGACTCCGGCCTTTCGGCGTTGGAACGTTGCGCGTCGACGAATTCCGCTGCTGCCTGATTGAAGTGCGCCCGATCCGCCTGGGGTTGCCTCGCGACCGGGACGGCCGCGAGCAGTGAAGCTGTCCTGATCCGGACGCCGCGCACGGGATCAGCCAGCAGAGGAGCGGCGAGCGGCCAGATCTGGGCAGCCGGCAGGTTCGCGAGCATGTCGAGTGCGCCGATCCGTACCATCGGATCGGGATCGGATAGCCCGCTTCGTGCGGCATTGATGTTAGCGGGCGAGACGTGCGAGGCGAGTTCGCTGAGTGCACTGGCGCGCGCGACGGCCGGCACATTATTGTCCGCGGCGATGACGCCGAGAAGGGCCGCGGCATCGGCCTGGTCGGTGCGTGAGGCGTGGAAGCCAGCGCCGAAGGTCTGAAAACCCTTTCGGTCGGCGCCGAACCATTGTTCGACCGCAGTCGCCGCCCATTGGGCAGTTTTGTCTCGGTGACAATCGTTGCAGGCGTTTGGCGTCCCCAATTTGGCCGATAGATCGGGCCGCGGGACACGGAAGGTGTGGTCGTGGCGAGGGTCGACGACCATGTAGGTGCGCGTCTGCATGTGGCATGAGATGCATGTTGGCTGCGACTCGGGCCCGCCGTGGTGATGATGTTTGACGTCGGCGAACTTGTCCGGCGCATGACATTGCAGGCAGACGCCGTCACCTGATGCGCGAAGCTTTGCGCTGTGCGGCTCGTGACAGTCGCTGCAGGTGACGCCGGCGGCAAACATCTTGCCCTCCTTGAACGGCGTATAATTGTACGGCTCTTCGACGTCACGGATCTGGCCGTCGGAATGATAGGTCGTGCGTGCGAGCGGCTCGACCAAATGGGTTTGTGACAGCCACAGGCCTGGCACCCAGTCCTCGTGGAAAGAGGCGCGCCGTGCGTGGCACAACCCGCAGGTCTCGACTTCCTTGCGAAGGATGGCAGGCGCGACGCTCCGCCTTCCGATCCCGGTTTGCGGATCGATTGGCCAGGCGACGCCGCGGCGCTCGTCGAGCAGGGCGAGCAGTCCCTTGCTGGGATCCTCGCGCTTCCCGAATGGCCACCAGCTTTGTTTCTCATGTGCCCAGGCGGTGTGACGCGAGCCCTGGCCGTGACAGGCCTCACAGCCGACGCTGATCTCAGACCAACTGGTTGCGAAGCGGTCGGTCTTGTCGTCGTAGTTCTTGCGCACGCCCGTGGAGTGGCACTCCGCACACATGAAGTTCCAGTTCTGGTTCAACTTGGTCCAGTGCAGGACATCGTCGTGCTTGATCGCCTCATTCGGATAGATGTGAAACCAGCGCTGGCCTCCTTTGTCCCGCGTCCGGCTGTCCCAGGCGATCGAAAGCGCCTGAACGCGGCCGTCAGGGAATTCCACTAGATATTGCTGCAAGGGCTCGACGCCAAAAGTGTACTTCACTTCGTAGACGGCAAGCTGACCGTCCGGTCCGTCGGTCTCGACCAGAAATTTCCCGTCCTTGCGGAAGAAGCGGGAGTGCACGCCAAAATAGTCGAAGCTCGCGTCGTTGAAGTTGCCGAGCACCGTCTTGTCGGTGGCGTGCTGCATCGCAAGCTTGTGCTGCGAGGCATTCCAAAGCTTGGCTTCGGTCTGATGACAACCGGCGCAAGTCTCGCTGCCAACGAAGGCTACGACGGAATGATCTTGCGCAGCCGGGAGCGACCCGTTGCCGCTCAGAAGCCAAAAGACAAGACCTAAGGCGAAAACCAAAGCCAGCGCGAAGGCGAAAGCCGTCCGCACGATTAGCTTCGAGCGCAGAGCGACTCGTGATCCTGCTGACGCAGGTGCTGCGGACGCTGTCGGTCCTTCCTCGACGGGGACCTTCCGCGGCCGCATTTTCGTGGAGGAATTCCGTCGCTTGCGTGACAACGACACCCCCGGCGTTAGGACCACGATGCCGCGATCGGGACTACTCCAGTTACCATTGACCGGTCCTCCGGCAAGTTCAAGTAGGACAATTCATGGAGCTCCGCACTCCCAATGCCCGGGAGCCTTCATGCGAACTGTCGAAATCGGTCCAGAGACGATGGGGAGAAATATAGTGTCGTCTCAGGCGCGCTGCTTGCGCCAGATCAACGCCGAGCCCAGTCCGGAGGGCTCCAAATAAACAACACAGAGAATGCTTCAACTGGGAGCCGGAAAATGTCGACGGATAATAGGCAGGTCAATGCATTCCTCGCTTTCGCTCCGGCGTTCGAGTACATGATCGATGCTGCGCAACGCAGCGTCTTGTTCTTCGATATTCTACGGCAGCGTGGGAACCTTTATCGCGAATATTGTGCCGCGAAGGTCCCTCACGTCCTTAGCTACGGTGCCGAGCTCGTGCTCGATGGGCGCACCTTTGCGCGGCCCGCGAACTATCTCCTAGCGCGCATCATTCCCCCAAAGGGCGTCGAGGTCGATCCGACGCGGCGACCATTCGTCGTGATCGATCCGCGCGCCGGCAACGGCCCCGGGATTGGCGGCTTCAAGGCGGACAGTGAACTTGGCGTGGCGCTGAAGGCAGGTCATCCCTGCTACTTTGTCGGCTTCCTTCCGGAGCCGATGCCTGGGCAGACCCTCGAAGACGTCGCCAGAGCCGAGGCGATCTTCCTAGAAAAGGTCATAGCGCTCCATCCCAATGCTGACGGCAAGCCGTGCGTGATCGGCAATTGCCAGGCGGGCTGGGCGGTCATGCTCCTCGCATCGATCAGGCCGGAGCTATTTGGCCCGATCATCCTTGCCGGCAGTCCTTTGTCGTACTGGGCCGGCGTTCACGGCAAGAATCCGATGCGTTATTCGGGAGGCCTGCTCGGAGGCACCTGGCTCACTGCGCTCACCAGCGACATGGGAGCCGGTAAATTCGACGGCAGCTGGCTGGTGCAGAATTTTGAGAACCAGAATCCGGCCAATACGTTATGGTCAAAACAATACAACGTTTACTCGAAGGTTGACACCGAAGGCCCACGCTATCTGGAGTTCGAGCGTTGGTGGGGAAGCAGCGTCGATCTGAATGCGGAAGAAATCCAATTCATCGTCGATGAGCTGTTTGTCGGTAACAACCTTGCAGCGGGCCGCATCGAGACCTCTGACGGGATGTCGGTCGACCTGCGCAACATTCGCACGCCGATCGTCGTGTTCTGCTCGAAGGGCGACAACATCACGCCGCCGCAGCAAGCGCTTGACTGGATCCTGGATCTCTATGACGACGTCGAAGAGATCAGGTCGTACGGCCAGACCATCGTCTATACCGTTCATGAGAGCGTCGGCCACCTTGGAATTTTCGTCTCGGGCGGCGTCGCCAGGAAGGAACACAACGAGTTCTCGAGCAATATCGACCTGATCGATCTGTTGCCGCCCGGTCTATACGAGGCCAAGTTCGAGCGAAGGTCTGCCGATATCGTCAATCCGGAGCTGACGTCCGGGGAATGGGTGATGCGTTGCGAGCAACGCACGCTCGACGATATCCGCGCAATGGGAGGCAATTCGCCAGAAGACGAGCGCCGTTTCGCGACGGCTGCGCGTGTGTCGGAAATCAATCTCGCGCTGTACCGGGCCTTCGCGCAGCCCATCGTCAAGGCAATGGTCACGCCACAGCTCGCAGAATTGATCGCTCACTGTCATCCGAGGCGGATGCAGTATGAGATTTTTAGCGACGCCAATCCCTTCATGTCCTGGATAGAGAAGGCGGCCGAGCAGGCGCGCGAGAACCGCAAGCCGGTATCTGCGGAAAACCCGTTCCTTGCGGCGCAAGAGAAAGTATCCGAACAGATCGTCAAAGTGCTGGACGACTGGCGGGATCGTACGGAAAGACTATCAGAATCGGTGTTCATGGCGATCTATGGCTTGCCGGCCCTTCAGGCAGCCGCAGGCATTGATCCGAAGGTGGAGCGGCCACGCAAGCCGGGCAAGTCTCTGCTGCACCAGCAATTGCTGGAGGCGCGTATCGCCGAACTGAATTTGCTGATCAACAAGGGTGGTCTGCGGGAGTGTACCATCCGCGGGCTGCTTTATGTCGGCATGGCGCGCGGCCATGTTGACGAGCGGGGCGCTCAGGCGCTGCGTCAATTTCGCTTGGCCATGCAAGGCTCTGGCATGACCCTGACGCAGTACAAGCAGATGGCGCGCGAACAGTATTTCCTGCTGCTGCTTGAACCCGAAGCGACTATGGCAGCCGTTTCCGATCTGCTGCCGGCCAGCAAGGACGAGCGCGAAAAGGCGCTTGAGGTTATTCGCCGCGTCGCGAATGCGGGCGGTGACGTCACAGGAGAGGCGGCGGAACGGTTGAAGAAAGTCGTGGCAATCTTTGAGGGACAGGAGCCGGCGTCGCCGTCGACCGATGTGGCCAGCGTACCTTTTGCTGCCGTTGAAAGAGCCAAGGCGTCGTAACCGCCGTAGCCTTGGCAAGCGCCGATTTGGCGGCAGCAGCCCACGGCTGGCGACATCATGCTCGTCGGAGGGGGCGTGTCTGGCGTGACGCAGTACTCCGTCACCTATTTCTCGACCTGCCACGGGCTGTCGTAGTTCGGAGGCAGCGGGCTTGCCTTGATGCTCTCGATGCGTTGAAGCATCGCGATCGAAGGTCCGTCACCAGGCATCGTCTCCGGTGAGGCACCGAACTTTGCGAGAGGATCGATGTCGCGACCATGAGGACAATCAATCCGACGGCTATGGCAACGATGCGCTGTCTGATCGATAGCTCGATCATCGATCCGGAGAACGTCTTCAGGCCCTGAAGTGTGAGAGTGCTGGAGATGGCACATCCTCCCATACATCTGGTGCTCATGCCAAAGAGAGACAGTTGACCGAGAATTGGCGTAAGCCTTTGATGTGATTCAAACAGATCTCCCAGTTGGAGGGAGACTTTCGTTGGCGCCAAGCTGAACTCCGACATTTCGGAGAAGCTCCGACATTTCGGGGCTTGGGTGCGCACGGCCGACGATCAAGGCGTTTGGCTTATCCAATACAGCCCTAATTATTCGCGCGTTTTCGAGCGCGCGACGAATAGCGGCTTACTGGCCCAGTTCTTGCGAACGAAAACCTAATGATCGCCGAAGTTCGGATGCGACTGAAAGAAGCAGCCCTTGATCGTATTTTCGCTGGAGATCGTGGCGCCGGACCGGGTGCGAACCGCATTGCTGCGTACGCTTGGATCGGTCCTCGAACCGACGCGGGTCGCGCCGGGGTGTCGCTCGGTGCGCCTCTTCACCGATCTTGATCGGCGGAGATCCCTGGTTCTGATTGAGGAATGGGATTCGCGCGAGCAATTCGAACGATATCTCGATTCGACAAAGCTCAGCACTCTCGTCGGAGCTATCGAGCTCTCGGGCGAAGCTCCCGTCGTGCGAGTTGATACCGTCAAGCGGGAAGAGGGCGTCGACGTGTTGGCGGTTCATCACACCGTTGCAGGAAGCCAAATCAGGTAACGGTCACCGCTGAAAAGGAAGGTTTTCATGCGGCGTTCATTGATCGTAGCGGCAGGGCTTCTTGCCGCCATTCCCGTCGCCGAGGCACAGGTGGAACTAAAGAATTGCGCCGATGCTAACGGCTATAAGGCGAATCCCGTCAAGAGCTTCATCGAAGCAATCGACGTCGTTCTGAAGGAAGAAGGAAGCCAGTGACGCGAAGCCAATGGAAGGAAGCTGGCTGACGAAACGTCGCGTTCTAGCTGGGTGGGGGCAAGCGAGTGGCGTCGCGCATCTTCATCAAACGAGCGATCGTGAAGCTACGGATTATTTTCCGTGCGGTGACAGACGTTCATTGTGCGTGAGAAGTTTGTCGAGTTTGGAACAAGCAACGAAGTGAGCGAGTCCCAGCTCGTTGTAGTATTCGCGGCGATGGTCGTTTCGCTCGGGCTGGTGGCTGTAGCGGACGCCAATCGCAGGGCGTGCTTGTACCAGTAGCCGAGACGGTCGCTGGTGCTGCCCGCGTCCCTGTGGTGGTCGCAACCACTCGTTCACCCTGCCACTCCGACAAAAACGAGATGTTCAGCGGTAATCGCGGCCATGCGGTCTCCTGCGCCGCGATAAGGTGTCGGACCGCCCGACGTCGCCCGCGAGAAAGGTCAGATTCAGTGGCCTTCCCTTGAAACGGTCGCGATTTTCGCTGTTTGTGTCTCAAGATGACAGGGCGCTCGCCCTGTCCAAGACC
>JGI26536J50258_1002290_pt1 | contig 12334 bp, 16 predicted proteins | sample ThiBiot_750_plan_FD_50258 | JGI IMG/M metagenome (IMG submission 50258)
ATTCTACCGAAGAAAGTCGATGATGCTGTTTCACTATGTTCAGAACTCCATGCTACTGTCATGTTTGATGTGAGAGTAGTTTTAATACTATTAGTCAATGAATAGAATGTAATTCGTTCGAATAGAATACTTCCAAGTAGTAAACACAATGCTAATTGTTTTTTATAAACAGATCGTCTATCCGATAAAGATGTAGAAATAACATGTGATACTTCATCTCCATCAGATTCACTCGATGTATCCATTTGTTAAACTTTAAAAATTATTCTATCTAAAACAATTTTATCACAATGATTTAATTGTCATTGACGACTGTTGGTGTTTGAATAGCTGTTTGAGTTGGTCGTACTTGTTCGGGATTTAATTTAATAATATGATATTTTCGATAACATAGGATGAAAATCAAAATGAAAATCAATTGAAAACCAGCAAGAGAAAAAAAATAGATATAATAATATGTATCATTAGTCTTATATTTGAAAAGTAATTTTTGAATTTCTAGATCGATAAATTGTGCGCATCCCACTTTTATAAAATAAAATGCCATGAAAAGTGATTGAGCGGATCTAGGGGATGCATAATATGCAAATTCATACGAAGATACTGCTACGAACACTTCAGAAACAGCAAGGAATGCAATTTGAAATAACTGATACTTAAAATCTAAGCTCGTTCGAGAAATTTTCCAATAAATGATTTCCGTTGTAGCAGCTGCCAACATGGCTAACATTGCAAAAAACATGCCGATTATTAATTTAACGACTAATATTAATTCTTTATTCCATGCATCGAAGTATTTATAAACGAAAATTTCGAGAATAAGAATACTAACTAATTTCAATANGAAGAAGTTTCGCGAAAGTTTTCTTTTTTTTTCCAAAAAAATAAAACTTACCAACAACTATCAATGGATCAGGAATTNGCATCCAATTAAACGAATCAGAATCTTCTACTTTAAATGTTCGGTTTCGTTGTTCAGGAAATGTTGTATTCTCCTAAATAAAATAACAATCAAATCTATTTAGTAATATCATTATAAGTTTGATATTTTAACTTGATTATAAAGAAGTGAATATGGTAAAATAAGACAAAACACAATAATAGTACTCCACAATGTTTTAACATCATTGACAAAACGATCTTGAAATTTACCATGATTCATTACTTTAGCAAAATCAAGAAATCGTATAGGAGAATGTTCAATTTCATTGGATGATTCATTCGAACGAGAACGAACTAANCGGTTGTATCGTCGATGATCGTACCATGATTGAAATGCATTGATTAACACTGGTACACATTTAGTTACAACTGTATCNTAGGGTTGCACATGAACAGCATATCGACAAGCAAGTGCAAATAATAGAATAGAGATAAGAAGTACTGCTAAATTAGCAGCATATACAATATAATAATACTTATGATATTGAGGCAAACAATTAGGTGGTATCAGAGCAAATAAATAAGCTATATTTAATAATATCATGTATATATTAGCAAAATGTGTAATGAATTTGGAATCTTGGATTTGATCCAGAACAAAAACTGATAAGTTAACTTGCACAATTCCAGAACCTATGACACTTTTTAAGATTTAAAATGTTATCAAAATGATACACATAAATGTTCACATTTACATAATGGAAAATGCTGTTAAAAACCATGGGGTACAATCGACGAAATCAATCGATTTCGATGGAGCCAAAATAATAATGATTGAGATATGACCAATTAAATATAAAACGAATCCTGTATCATAGAAAATGACTAGATATGATGATAAAAACGCAAAAGAATTACCAATAATGATCGTATTTCTTCGACCAATTTTAGCATCACATAATGCAGAAAATACAAGCATGGTAATATATCTTTCAGCATAAAAAATATATGACACATTTGACATATGAGTTGAAGTCCAATTGAACGTTTGATTATTTGTAAGTGTGTTAGAAATATTATTCATCAATGAATAATAGACAAGACGTTCGAAAAAGATACTCGCAAATATGATATAAGCCGCTAATCGTTTGTGCCCAACTTCTTGTTTATTTTCATCTTCTAAGTGAGGTAATGATGATGCAACACTTTCTGTTTCACTTGATCGATGCATCTATATAAGAAAAAAAATAAATAAAAATATTAAATGAACAAATATGTTTTATGTTTTCCATTTTTATTAATTATTTTGAATAATGTCGTATACAAATATTTGAAAACAAAAATATAGTCCTATATATATATTGTTTGTTTGGTATGTTATGTTATATTCTAACATCAGATGGTAATGAATCGTCGAGTAGTAATTGATTTGTTTCCAATTGTTGTGAATTTAATTTGAAGAGTCGAGTTTTTTTGTAGCAAATGAAAAATATAATAATAAAAATTATTTGAAGACCAGCCAAGATAAAGAAATAAGTATAAAAACGCCAAGCTTGTGCAATGTCCGTACACTTAAAAAGACAAACAAATAAAAGACTTTCATAGACGTAATTTTATAGTTTAAAAAATATATTCACCGTCCATTTCGAACCATCGGTTTCATATTTTAAAAACCAGTGACTATACAACAAGTCGATAAATACAGCAACACCAGCTGCAGCAAATCTCAAACTCATAAATAAACTTTGACCTGAACGTGGAGCAGCGAAATATGCAAATTCATAACTGGCAACCATTGAGAATAGTTCCGAGAGACCAATGAGAATATTTTGTGGTATTGTTACATGGACATCTAATTTTGATGAATTACAATCCAAGGAAGTACATGATTTTTGTCGAAAGATTTCGACAACACCAGCTGTAATCATCGCCAATGCAGCAAAACAAAAACCAATAATAAATTTATTTACAACCAGTTTTTCTTTATTGCATTTTTTTAAATATTTCTTGAAAAATAAATGCTGAATAACAATACCGACTGAATAGAAATAATTAATTAATTGATTAATTGAAAAACAAAACAGAAAGAAAATCTATTTATACTTATGATAGTTATAGGATCGGCTAATGTTATCCAATCAGTAGGAATATCTTCATTTGGATTTTTCATTGTTAATGCTTGTCGACGAAAACTTGAACTGATCTGTGTACATTAAAAAAAGATCATAAAGATATTCTAGTTCGATAAAATAGTCGTACTTGATTGTATGCTACCCAATAGGAAATAAGAAGAGTAAAAACAATGAGACCACGTCGAAGTGCATTCACATCATCGACAATACGTTCTTGAAATTTACCATTGTAAACAAGTTTTGCATGATCGAGAAAATTTGCTGGTTGATCATCTGCAACTGGCAAATGTTCTCCTCCATTATAACTGTAGGAAGTCGCTCGACCAAACGAGGAATACATTATTGGATTGCTATTTAAGCCTAGAGAATTAGTTTGTTTATGAATTCGCCATGATTGAAATGCATTGATGATAACAGGAAATAATTTCGTTAAAACACTATCGTATGGAACTGTTGGAAAACAATATCGACAAGCAATGAGAAACAATATAATAGACGTAAAGAGAGCTATAGCTGAACTTAAATAGACGTAAAAAAAGGCTTTTTCTTGTGCTTCAACTTGTAGATGAGCGAATGGAATAATTGTTAATGCTAAACTTTCGCCAACATTGACTGCAATTACATATTTATCAGCATAATGTGATATTGCTCTTAATCCACGAATTTGCTCGGCACCAAAAACCGACATATTTACTTGTACATTTCCAGCAGCAAGAGCACTTTATCGAATAAAGATCATATATATATATATAGTTTTTGTTTTTCTTCTACAAAATTATTTGAATTACGTGCAAATTATTGAAATCAATACCCAAGATAAACATCCTTCGTCAGACATCGAATATTCAGAGGCAGAATGTTCATGAGAAGGTCGTTTACAAGATGTTGATGATACATTTGTATTTACTATGATGAGTATATAACCAATAGCATAGAAAATAAAACCTTGACAAATGAAATTATTACAAATCGTAAGAATTTGTTTTTGTTTCTAGAAATTACCGATGAGAATAGTTAGTTTTCTTCCTGATCGTGCGTCACAAACAGCTGCAAAGATCAATGCAGCAAGACATCTTGTACCAGAAAATATAAATGAAGCTGTTTTAACATGATTTGCATGCCATGCGAGTGTACTGTTAGATAGTAATGTAGGTGCAAGATTTTGAAGTAATGAATAATAAGCAATACGTTCGAAAAGAATACTAATAAGTATAAGAAAGACAGCTAATTTTTTTTCGTAAGCTTGTCGTGTATCGTGAGTTTTTAAAGAATTGCCTGGCGTTGAAACAAGTGGTGTTTCTTCGTCGGTGTCAGATTCGTACGATGGTTCCATTTTGCGTCTGTGTATTAGTAGTTTGTGAATATAAAAAGAAAATTCAAACGAGAAAAAAAATGAGATAAAAAGAAGAGAAAAAAGATAGATAAGTGTATAAGTCACACGCGAAAAGAATGTCTATTCGATAACTTTTTTTTAGTAAACACGCATGTTTTATTAAATAATGATACTGAAATTCAACTGGTTGATTCTATTTGAGATCTATTTAAATATCTTATCGAGTAACAGTGCAATCTTTCATGTAGCACAGTTTGGTGCATATCCAAATGATAATATTGATGATTCAAGAGCAATTCAATTAGCAGTCAATAGAGCTATTCGTTCAGAATTAAATAGTACTGTTGTTTTCGGAGCTGGTATTTATAATTTATCATCAGCAATTAATATCACCAATGCAATTAATTTAACAATTACAGGACAAGGAATGAGCGAAACATTATTAGTTGGCAATAATCCTATTTTTATATTTACTGCTGAATATTGTCAAGGAATTACTATTCGTTCATTTTCGATTGATTTTGATCCATTACCATTTACAGCTGGTTATGTTGTCAACGTAAATAATACGTATATTGATATTCGAGTTGTATCACCACATCGAACGGATGTCAATCGAAAAGTTGTTTCTATTTTTCGATATGATCCGATGGAACAAAGACCAGCGTTTGGTGTTAAAGCATATCAAATATTTCAAAGTCCACCGAATAATGTAAGCACTACTATTGTTGAATCGGGTGTTCTTCGATTGCCTATTGAAAGACGATATGAATTTGTNGAAGGAGATNCAATTGTTGCTCTATTTGATTTGCCAGCTAATGCCTTGTCGATAAAATATTCCAGCGATGTATTCATCGAATCGATCACCGTTCATGCTTCATGGATGATGGGATTATTAACCTTTCGAGCAACACGACTTACTGTACTTGATTATCATGCAGAGCCAGGCCAAGGACGTTGGTTAAGCACAAATTCAGATTGTATGCATTTTACAGATGCACGAGAATATATCAATTTATCAAATAGCAAATGTCATTTAACAGGAGATGATGGATGTAATATTCATAAAGTTTATTTACAAATCGCAGAAGTGATTAATACTACTGCTCTAGTACTGAAAGCAATTGGTTGGATTGAACCTGTAAGAATTGGTGAAGGAATTCGATTGGAATTACTAGTAAACAAAAACCATTTACTAGTTATACATCTGGAACTATTATTTCTTCATCACTTACAAATTCAACTGATTCAATGTTATTTCTATTCGATAGTCCAGTCAATGTAAGTGTTGGTGATTGGGCTTATGTTGCTGATCGATTAACAGTAACGATAAGAAATTTTACTGTTGAAAATAATCGTGGTCGTGGAGCTCTACTTGAAGCTCGAAATATTGATATGCAACATTCGACATTCAATCGAACAAGTGCACCAGCATTATTCTTTCAACCTTCGATGTTTTGGAGAGAAGGACCAGGCGCTCGAAATGTAACTCTCTCTAATAATCTCTATATCAATTGTAATGAAGGTATTTCACAACATAAAGGTATCATTACCTTTCTACCTGATCCCGTACAAACAAATCCTGTTATTGAAGATATTCGAATCGAATCATCTACATTCTATTTTGGTAATTTTAGTCAAGGTCTTATTCAAGGTAATAATGTGAATAACGTATTGTTAACTGGTAATTATATTGCAACAAATAGTTCACAACCATTAATTACAATTTGTAATAGTCGAAATATGACAGCTAGTAATAATACTGTGATTGATACTCAATCAAAAATACAAGAATATTATGTATTTGATGAGACAAGTCCCTGTCAAATGAATTTAAGTAGTTTGATTGATTTGCCCCCATCGGCATTCAATTCATCGTTTCTACCACCAGTTTAGTTTATTTAATAAAGAAAAGAAAAATTCACAATTTTATCATTTTCATAAACGAAAAAACTTTTGAATTCGATGATTATATGCATCAGTTACATATAGATTAAGTTGATTATCAAATGTGATTGACCAAGGCATATTCAACGTAGTCATATTTGAACTATTAACACCTGAAATACCAGCGATTGTAGTACCATTGAATTGTCCATTGTAGAAGAATTGTATGCGATGATTATTTCGATCTGCAACATACAAATTACCCATGGGATCGAATATTGCACCAGTCGCTTGAGATAAACGATCGGATGTTATGCCTGGAATACCACTAGAATTACCAGCGACAAGAGTCCAATTATTAGCACCTATATTCCATTGAACAATATTATTTGCTCCAGCATTCGCAATCAGTAAACTATTAGAAAATAAATCGAAATACAATTGAACTGGATAACATAGTTTTGTGTTAGAATATCCAAAACCAGTACCACCTAATTCCAATGTACCATTGGTATTACCCGAAGTATATGACATAATTCGATGATTTTCATAGTCTGCAACATATAATGTATTTGTTATTGAATGTATAGTTACTCCATATGGTTTAAATAGCTGTAAACTACTATTTCCGGAAACACCTATAGCTTATATTTTGCATATAACACAAAAAAAAACTATATAGATATCATACCGTTACCCGCAACTGTTGTCACATTAGAAGATTTACTAGGCCAAAACTGTACTCGATGACAGTATGTGTCTGCTATGAAAAGATTGTAGTTTGAATCGGAAACCATTTGTGAAGGCAGATAGAATTGATATTGCGAACAGCCAAGAGATCCATTCCCTGCTAAAGTCTGTCCTGTCGTGTGTCCAAATGTAAATCGTTGTACTCGATTATTTCCATAGTCAACCACGTACAGATTATTTGCATAATCAACAATTGTACTCAAAGGTGTATTGAGCTGATTTTGTGCACTGCCTAAGCCACCGATAATAGTAACACCTGTTGAGTTCCAACGTAGCATAGTTACAGTATCTATCAAATATAATTTTGTCACTTTATATATATCGAGAAAAACAATGTCATATTTAGATTACTTGATACTCTATTTTCCTTTGGTTTAATAAACAGCACAAGAAGAATAATAGTCACAATGATTATTAATATAATGAATGTTAATAATATTGCTTTCAAATATCGTTTTGAACACTTTTGTTTTTTATTTTTCTTTAAATTTCGATGAAATTCATTTACAGTGTTGTACTCTAAGAATTCAATGGGAGTCACTCGATTTGATCTTATAATTGTCGGGTGAGTAGTTTGCGTTGAGCTTTTATTCGTCTGCAACATAAAAAGAAAAATCATATGTTCAAACATACTCAAACTATTTGTATTAAACCTGCTGTTTTAGTAAACCTATTGATATATGAATCGTCGGTCTCGGACGTCTTTTCTTCATGGATTATATTTAAGTTTGACGGNGTAACTCTACAAGTTTTATTATATTTTTGAAAAGAAGACATATGGTTTCTTTAATTTATTTTAAAAAAATTGGAAGTGAATGCATATTAATATTCATAAAGAAATAAAACTATACAGATGGAAAATAAATCTGACAGTTTGAAAAGAGTTGTTTAGTTGATAATGTGAAGTGACAATTTTTCTATTTTTTCTTCAAGTAATAAAGCATATTCATTTCTGTTTTTTTTTGTTCAAATATTTCAAAATGAATTCTTCCGAACAACAACAACATTATATCGATCTTTTGAATACCATCACAAATAATATCTATAAACACGGTGGTCGCACTGTGTTTATTCTTAGTACACTGGGTAATCTGATAGTAATTATGGCATTTTTAACAAAATCTTGGAGAAAAAATGTATGTGCTTTCTATTTAATATGTTATACTCTAGCGGGTTTATGCTTTGTTACCGTCTTCATGTCGAATACAATAATGAATAATACTTGCATTTCGTCGATTAATATTTGCTGTAAATTATATCTTTACTTTTTTTACCTCTTTGCTACACTCGCTCCTAATATACTCATATTTGCGTCTATTGATCGTCTCTTAATTTCATCACAGAATATCGATGCACGTTTATACAGTTCAAAACGTTTGGCTCATTTTTCCATTGGTATTAGTTCAATTCTGTGGACGATCTATTACATACATATACCTATAAGAAGTGGGATTTCTGACATTGGTTGTCTTATAGATCAATCAGAGCCTTATATTTCATTTGTTTATTTTTCATTAGCAGCTACTAATTTATTTGCTTGTTCAACTATTACTGTTCTATTAATAATATCCTTCAAAAATGTTCAGCTTATTCGAAAAATACGACGTCAGCAACAACAACGTACACAACGCGCTCGTGCCATGAAGAAAAAAGATTTTCAATTACTAAGCTCTCTATATATACTGAATATTATTCATACTTTTTTTAGTATGTTATCATTAACGTATGATATCATCTATGCATTAGTATTACAAGATAAGCATAATCATGAAATGTCCGTACAACAGGCCATTTACTCCTTTCTATCTAATATTTTCAATTTTCTTCTTCTTATTCCTTATATATCATGCTTTGGAGTATTATTACTTTTTTCTAAAGCTTTTCGACATGAACTTAANCNCATTTGCTATAAAATCGTTGGCAAATATCTAATGCCTTTGCGTGAAGAAGAAAATAATCCGCACATTAATATTGNNGGTGGTCTTACTCAATAAATTTATGTATATTTCTTTGACGAACTTTTATTTTATAAGTAAATAAATAAAAGCAAATACAAATTTGAATTTTAAATTATTTCCGACCACATCCGCCTAAGATAATTGGAGGTAAGCATACTCCACGTTGATACAATACTTGTTCGTGTGTTTGTGTTTGCGGTCTTGCCATTACGATGCAGATGCAGATAATTAATAATAAGAGAATTGCAAATAATTTGAATTGCATGATTTAATTAGCTTACTGTTTAACTGCAAGTGGTTTTATAGACACAAATATATAGAAAACAGAAACCGTCCTTTATGACTCATATATGAAGGTCATAACGGAAGAATACACATAACGTCACTGTGTAGGCGCATCCTTGGTATCAAGAACTGCGATGCATACATATGGAAATAATAGAATGAAAGTCTTCGTGATCTGTAGTTTTTTTTTATTGTCTTATCAGTTATTTATTTACAAAGATATCATGAGTAACTTTATAAATGTAAAAAAAACCCTTATTTTTAATTCAAACAAATGGATATATCAAGCTCTTTCACAACCGAACGTAAACGTCGAGGATATGGTCAAGAAAAATTCGTTATATGCATGATTCTAACGAGTACAATTTTCGAACGTACTGCATACTATTCGTTAGCGGCAAATTTCATGCCTAGTTTACGACTGTCAAACACTGAACCATATTCGGATGATTTTACGGGTTCTTTAATTTTTTCTAGTGAGTAGAATTGTTGTCTAAATTTCTCCATATTATCTATGATTTATTTATTTGTTGTTAATTATATGTGTGAGTTATCTGTTTACTTTATTCTTTGCAATTCTCACCGATGCTAAATTAGGCCGAGCAAAAACAATTATTCTCGGTTTTATTCTATATATAATTGGTTTTGTGCTAACAATCACATTCACGTATGATACTACACAAGATGCATGTAATACATCGAATCAAACGAATTCATCGACTTATGAAGTCAAGAAAGTTTATGATCAAGAGCTAGTTGGCATTGATATAGCATTGATTACTATGTAATTCGTGTTTATAAACATCTATTTATTTATGTTTCATGTGTTAATTTTTTTTTTTTTGTAATTCGACAGTGCAATTGGAGCTGCAGCATTGAAATCAAATCTATGCGTGTTTGCTGCTGAACAAAGTGGAGAATCTGATGTCACCGCACGATATTATGATAAATATTTTGTTGCAGTCAATATAGGAATTCTTACCGCAACAATCGTCATTCCTTACATTTCCGAGACAGATGGTTACAATTCACGAACAATATATATAATCGGTCTATGTTCAATCATTTGTGCTACAATTGCATTTCTTCTCGGNTATAAATATTATTTACATACGCCACCGTATGACTCAGTAATAACCAATTGTGTACCAGTTATTTCAAATGCATTTCGAACATGGCGAAAATCTCGATCAGAAACTTGTCTAATTCCACAAGAATCTCCAGAAACATTTCTTGACTATGCAAAAATAACTCATCATGGTCGATTCAATGAACAGATCGTCGACGATGTTAAATGTCTTCGAAATGCTTTCATGGTTTTTGGCTTACTTATTCCATATTGGATGATATACAATCAAGTATTAATATTCAGAGATTTTGAACATTTAAAAAAATAACTATTCGTTCATTTTTTTTTATAGTTATATACAAGTTTTTCCTTACAAGGTGACCAAATGTCTGGAATCAAGTCACGAGAATATGTTGTTTCTTGGATGTCACTCGGCGATTCATGTACAGTTATTAGTGAGTTTTAACAAATCGACATACATTTTTCTATTCATAAATAATGTACATTTTAGTTGGTATCATAATATTGAATGTTTTTGTTCGTCGATCAGTAACTATACTTGCTAAATTTGTGATTGGAATGAGTTTTGCATCGTTGACAATGTTTATAGCTGCAGGAATAGAAATTGGCCGACAGAATGCCATAAAAAATGGTTTATCATTATCTATCTACAGTCAACTCGGATCGACGATCGTAATGGGCATGGGAGAATTATTTGCAACAGTTGCATCCTATGAATTTTCTTATTTTGCTGCACCACGTTCTGCTCAGAGTTTATTTATGAGTTTGTACTTTTGTACAGTTGGTTTGGGAGCATTAATTGGCAATGGTTTAATGCGTCTTTTTAATGTTGATTTCACTGATCAGTATGATTATTCACAGAATTACAATTATTTTTTTACTCTTGCTTGTATTCAATTAGTTTTTGTTGTTGTTCTAGTTTTATGTCAGAGAAAATATCAGATCATTAAATTGTATACGTGATATTCTTTTTTATATCTTTAATGTGTGCTCTTATCTCGTTTCTTTTCATTCATAAATTTAAAAAAAAAACATGAAGCGAGTATGTGTTTGGATAGTTTTTATCGCATTTTGTCGACTATTCGAAAGTAAAAATGTTTATATCGTCGATAATTTTGGTGCCAAAGCTAATGACAATCTCGATGATACGACTGCTATTCAATTAGCAGTTAATACAGCCATTCGTACACAAACACCATGCATAGTAACATTTGGTCCTGGAATTTACAATATATCGTCAACAATTCTTCTAACTAATGCAACTAATTTGACTATTGCAGGACAAGGAATGACCGAAACAACTCTCGTTGGTAATCAATCGATACCAATATTTCTTAGTGAATATTGTCAAGGATTAACAATACGTTCATTGTCGATCGATTTTGATCCGTTACCATTTACAGCTGGTTATATTGTTGGTGTAAATAAAACTTATGTTGATGTTCGAGTTGTGCCACCACATCGAACAGATGTTGGTCGACAAGTTCATTCAATGTTTCGTTTCGATCCCATAGCAATGAGAGGAGCATTTGGTTCGCATGCATATCAAATCTTTCAAACACCACCCTTAAATCGTACAACTACACTTGTTTCATCGGATGTTCTTCGTTTACCATTACACATACAATCAAAATTCGTAATAGGNGATCCAATTGTTGCAATGTATAATCCTGGTATTCATACGATCGTCTTGAAATATTCATCAGATATTACAATTCAATCAGTCACTGTTTATGCATCTTGGTATATGGGTTTATTTACATTTCGTGCTACACGTATCAATATTACTGATTATCATGCTAAGCCGCGTCTTGGTCATTGGTTGAGTACTAATGCTGATTGTATACATTTAATTGATAGTAGAGAATATATCAATTTATCAAATAGCAAATGTCATTTAACAGGAGATGATGGATGTAATATTCACAGCAGTGTGCAGATTTCCACAAAAAGAAATTTCCGAAATTTCTAAATTTACTACAGCAGTATATAACTCAGACATTAATACAGAATAACA
>JGI26536J50258_1002302_pt1 | contig 12298 bp, 11 predicted proteins | sample ThiBiot_750_plan_FD_50258 | JGI IMG/M metagenome (IMG submission 50258)
GTATTTTTCACTTGAGTAGGAGTCCATCCAATTTTAATTGCTGTATACTGTTTGTAAGTTATTCTGTAAGTTCCCGTATCTAATCCAATTTGAGCTTTACTCAAGAGTTTTTTTCCTTGGAAAAGAAATGTAGCTATTGCCGCCGATGATTTCGATCCTGTATATTGAATGGTAATAAAAGCACTAGTTCCTGTGCCCGTTTGTGAAATAACCTTTCCTGAAGTACCAACTAACTTTTTTATTTGATCCTGAGTCCATCCAATTTTAATACTGGTATATTGTTGAAAAGTGATAGTATAGACAGCTGGAGCACTATCACAGTAAAGTACAAATACCGTAAAGCTCACGAATAGGAAAGCGTAAGATTTGAACATTTTAATCAAAAATATTCGCCAATACTTTTATATTAATATGTATATCACCAATGTATGAAATGAAAAAATAATGTAATTATATAAACCTATATGGAAAATATTTATATTACAACGCGATCATGCGTGAAAATATTTAATCTCATTGTCATGTGATAAATAAAAATGGAAGAGATATCCCATTGATTATGTATAATATTTGTCGAGTTCAATCAAGTGTGACTGCCAGTTTTTCTTTTTGACGTTATATGATTGATTTCTCTTGCCAATCAAAATTTCTGTAACTATCGAAATTTTTTTATAATCCTCAATAGATGTGTTTAAATGCTGATACACTTTTATATTTTTTTAAATAAATAGAACAAACTCGGTTTTCTTCTCTACATCGAAATATTTCGTCATTATACGATATTATTAAGTAAAACACAACAATGAGATGCATGATAGATTTCATTTCATCACACAGCATATGTGACTCAAAGGGTTGAGGGTTTGACTCATACACTTTCGATTATAGAGGCAAGTGAGTAATAGTTTACATAGAATAACAATGAATACGTCTGCTATAAGTAAGTATATAATCAAATAATAACGTAAGAATCTCTTTTTTTAAACATTTACAAGATGAATTATTTAGTTCACCTGATTTAAATCGAATGACCGATCGTCAGCATGATTCAAATATTCCAGTTTCATGTTCTACACCATGTATCATGATATATGTTGGTCGACGTCGAGATCGAGAAGACGAAAGCGACCATTTTAATCAACGTCCTCGTACTTCCACACCGATTCGCCCATCGCAATATTCAACACGTGTTGTGACGACACCCGATGATTCATTTGATGAATTTTCGGTCGAGTCGATCCCAGCAGATCAATATGCTATTTTATCTCGTTTTAACGAATTTCGTCGTTTAATGAAAGCATACAGGACCGAAAGACAAAAAGTTAACACTTGGGCGAATGACTATGCACGTCTGTTCAAACAACATAAGATCTTACAGGAAAATTCATGCCGTATGTTTTTTGAGGTATGCTGTTCGTTATTTTTTTTTATGTTAGTTCGGCCATCACCCTCAACACACCTGTTTATTTAGGATGTGATTCTATACTCACCTCTCTTCACAATTCAAATCTAGTTCTTAATTCACTCATTTTCAGAAAGATCAACTTATTGATCTAGGATTCAACTCTTTATTCATCTTCATTTAAACTCTATATATCAACTTATGAAACTCACTCATTCACATAAAATCAACTTATCAACTCACTAGTTGATATTGGATGTGACTATTTATTCACTTTTATATCAACAACATTATCAACATCAACAACAACAGCAACAACATTAGCAACAACAACAACATCAACATTAATAACAACATCAACATCATCAACATCTACATGAGCAACAAAAACACGGACATAAACATGTATGACACTAAGAACTGTAACACAATATCATTCCGGAGGATGGGACAAAGAAAAAGTCTCGAAAGCTTGAATCTCCCCTCTCTCTTTTGTTTCTATTAGAAATAAAAAAATAAAAAATAAAATAAAAATCTAATGATTTTCACAGCTGTTCTCTCTTTATTTTCGAACATATACTATATTACAACGCAATCATGGGTGAAAATATTTAACCCCATTGTCATGTGATAAATAAAAGAGAAGAGATATCCCATTGGCTATAAAATATTTACCAAGTTCTTTCGAGTGTGACTGTCACTCTTTCCGTTTGACGCTATATGATTCATTTTTCGTGTCAATCAAAATCTCTGCAACTATCGAAATTTTTTCATAATCCTCAAGTACAATCAGTTATAAATTTCCATTGAAATCTCCAAATTATTTGCCTATCTTTAATGTGTTGAAATGCTGATACATTTTTATATTTTTTTTACTAAATAGAGAAAAAATTATTTTGTTCATCGAAATATTTCGTCATTATACGATATTATTAAGTAAAACGCAATAATGAAATGCATGATATATTTCATTTCATCATATACCGCATATGTGACTCAAAGGGAGGAGCGAAATAAATCTTGACAGTCATTTAGTTTGACTCATACACTTTCGATTATAGAGGCAAGAGAGTAATAGATTAGTATTTATGCTTCAGTAACTCCTTTCTTTCTCTTATCAATAGAGCTTATAAATATCTCTTACTTTAACCAAGGGCATTTATTTAACACGAAACTCAATACAAACTTGGTTACCTTTGATCAAATAAATATATATAGTTAATATGATTGTTGGCCCAAGTATTAATCCTTGCTGTATTCCTCCTCCTCTTCCAATTATTTGTTGTCCTTTGCCACCACCACCACCAATCTGTGTTCCAGTGTGTCAATGTGTTGAACGACTGGTTTGTGATCCTTGTCTAGGACCTCGTTGCATTCGACAATGTTTTCAAACATTAGTGAGAATCCAATAATGCCTCAATGGCTCTAATTTTTCAATAAATCGAACTGTTTTTTTTTCTTTTAATCTCGAATAAAATTATTTTATTATTATTAAACCTGAACTAGACGTTGGTGAGAGTCAAAGTTTAATATTTAATATAGTATATCGGCAAAATATGTTGATTGCCATTGACAATGTAAGTTCCTAATCCATCCGTTGTTGAATTATATGAATNTGGATCCNTTGTGATGATGTTATCCTTATGACATGTTTGACCAACAAGCACATAACATACAAGCAGTGCATTCAAATGGNCATTTGCTGAATCCGATGTTGCATAGTTTCTTTGATAAGCNTGAGGTAATTGCAAGTGTAATCCATGANCAAATGTTCTCACTAATTCGAAAGAAAACGAAAATGCAATTACAGGTAATAAAATGCNTATACCTTTATGATCATTGTTGAATCCATATTGAAGAATATGTTNAGCACATACTTGTGAACATGGATAAACAAGAATTTCTTCAATTAGATCGTTCGATTGAGTTTTACTAATGGCTGCTTTTCGATTATCATATTGAGAAGACCATGATGAATTTTCAATTTTATTTATTTCGACTACATGTTCTTTTCGTCGGGCATATGTTTCGGCTATGTTTTCGAATTCTTCAGATGAGTTTTCAATACGTTTTAATATACTGGCTATCATTGACCAATTTTCATTTTTAACTAAAGGTTCAACTGAAGCGACTATATGTGGAGTCTCAATACGACAATCATATTGATAACGTGCTTTTTTTAGCGATTCAAGAGTGCCATCATGAGATAGATTGCCTTGAATAATCTTTGTTATTTCCACACGACCATCATTATATGAAAGACAAATCAACATTGGAAAGTTTTCAATAGGCAATGACGCTATTGTGTCTGTAATTTCTTCATTGAAGTTAGTTTGTATCATTTTCAGAAATCTACATATAGAAAATGAATTAAGCTCTATGATTTACTATGATACATACTGTTGATAATTAATATGATACGTTTGATCCCATGCCCATACAATAAAATTCTCCTCGATATACTTTGTAATATCATCAGCACATAAAACCTGTGCACAAAAGGAATAAGTATGCACACTTACACCATGATATAGAAAAAGAATCAATGGTTTACTCTAGAAAATTCAAAGGTATAATCTCATATATATCATTATTTAATGACAATAAAATACGCACATCTCTCCCTTTGTAAAGTGACTCAGTCAGTGCTGCATCAAGTGAGCCGATAAGCAACGCTGGACCAAGTAATCGATATCGCTCATTGAAATTTGTTGTAAATTGATGCATTAATTCAGAAATACGTTGATTTGATAATTCTTCATCCGGTTGTAGATTTTCCACTGATTTAAACATCGACATATTGATTTTAATTTAACGATTAAGCACAACTTACTTAAGTTTGGAGAACGAGTCACAGGAGGCGTCACAAAATCTGAATCAGTCTACAAATCAACATCATTTGAAAGAAATGAGAAGTTCCATAAGATTGACATACGAGTATCCCACCAGGTGTTTGACAGTCGTCTTCGTTTTGTAACTCCGAGATTGATTGTGCGAATGAATTATTGTTAGCCATTGAATATGAATATTTATTGATAAAAACAAACGACTTTGACCGCAATAAATGCTGCAATTTTTTTACTCGCTTCCGTCTATTCGTGAAAAACAAATTGAAGAAATGAATATTTGCATAAAATCGTCTGAGACAGAGAACGAGAAAAAATCCTTAAAAATGTTTTTTTTACAATGGATAAATATAAAAATATTGTTAGAGTGATGTGACTCAGTTATCGAACTGAGAAAATCCCCACGATGTTTATTCGAAAAAATACCCAAAAAACAAGACAAACTTCTTCTCTCTTCTGAGAGAAACGAATACGTGTACATATATATGATGAGATAACGAAACAATGAATATGAGTAAGAAAAGAATGTATAAACGAATCTGAGAAAGAAATGAAGAAGTGGAGGTGGATGCATGCTATTGACATCACACTGTAACAAATATTAATTCTCAACGATTGGTATTTTTCTAGGAGACAAATAAAATGTAAATGTGGGTATTTTTACTTTATTGGTAAATTCCGAGTTGATTCCTACTCCCTCTAGCATCCAATCAAATAACTGATTTTATTTGAATATATCATATTTTTAATTTCAAAACTAAATAAGTAATTCGCTTTGAATAAGAATTCTTTTATAGGTATAAGTTTATTTGAATTCTATTTATACGATTATACTGTGGATTGGTGCAATTTGGTTCTTTCTGACTGAATTCGACTAGCATCTGTTTCAGAATTACTGCTTATCTTTCTAATTTAATGTTAATAAACAAGATTAAAAATAACTTTCGATCAAAGCACTCATTAGACATTTGATTAATCTTCATCATGTGATGTATATATTATTTTATTTTATTAATTTTACAAGGAAAGGTGAGTTTGTTTGGTGCAAATGATGATTATTTACATTAATCAAATCGATCTCAATATTTGTATAATGAAGAAGAAGGAAAAAAATGTACTAAAAAATCATTTTAATAAAACTGTAACGCGAAAAAAATATCACGTCTCATTACGAAATGTGTTCGTTAAACGGTTGAATAACTAACGAGGTATATCAAGTATTTTTTTTCAGTGCAAATGTAAATAAATATTCAGAAAATTTAACTAAAAAAAAAGAAAATATAGCAAAACAATAATTTTATAGTGATGATAGAAATCGTCACACATCATTTGTCATAAAATGAAATATAAATAGCAAAGATTTCTTTCTAGTTTTCTGCATATCATTAAAAAAAATGTTGAATAAAAACAATTTAATAACGACAAACGTCGAAAAAGACGAACCAAGCCTCTTTTCTCGATATCTATTTGCAGTATTATTATTCATTCTTCAATGTGTATTCATTGTTTTATTTGGTGTACATGCTGAATATGGACTAAACGCAACACATGATTATAGTGAAGCAAATTCATCTGAATATTCTGTTGATTATGATATACAATTCTATTATTCATTTTTCCAAGATGTTCATGTGATGATATTCATTGGTTTCGGTTTTCTAATGACATTTCTTCGTCGTTACTCATTTTCAGCTCTTTGTTTTAATTTTCTCGTTTCGGCGTTTACTATTCAATGGGCACTTCTTCTACGTGGATATGTATTTCATTGGGATTCAGATACGAAATCATTTCCTGTTGATGTGGCAAGTTTACTTCATGCCGATTTTGTTTGCGCATCGATACTTATTTCATTTGGTGCTCTTCTCGGCAAAATCAATCCAGCTCAATTAATTATTTTAGCTTTAATTGAAGTTGTCATTCAAGTATGGAATCAATATGTTGGCGTCAATCTTTTCTGTACTTTCGATGCTGGAGAGTATGTCTTTGAAATAATTGAAAAACAATAAATATTTCGTTTTTGTCTAGGTCAATGTATGTTCATGTATTCGGAGCGTATTTTGGTTTGGCTGTATCATTTGTTCTTCATCATTCTGATGTTCTTAAATCAAATAAACAAGAATCAAGTTATTCATCCGATGTATTTTCAATGATTGGTACATTGTTCTTATTTTGTTTTTGGCCATCGTTTAATGCTGGAACAGCGCATGGCGATGGTAAATTACGTGCTATTGTTAATACTTATGTTAGTATTAGTACTTCCTGTGTGTTGACTTTTATTGTTTCATCAGTTGTTGGTAAAGGTAAAAAAGAAATTGAACATATTCAAAATGCGACACTTGCTGGTGGTGTTGCCGTTGGAACATTTGCTGATAAAAATATCGGTCTTTTCGGTGCTATGATTGTTGGTAGTGTTGCTGGAATTGTTTCAACACTTGGCTATAAATTCCTAGGTAAATTATTAGGAAAAATTCGTTTACATGATACATGTGGTGTTCATAATCTTCATGGACTTCCTGGTATTATATCCGGTCTAGGTGGTGTTGTTGTGGCAAGTATGCCTTGGAAATCATTTTATTCTGAAGGTTTATCGAATCAATGTTTAAGCGGAGGAATACATCGAACAGCTTCTGCACAAGCTGGATTTCAATTTGCAGGTCTTGTTTTAACATTAGCTATGGCTACTGTTGGCGGACTTCTCACTGGTTTAATACTTCGTTTGCCAATATTTACATCACCATCGTTAGAAACTTATTTTGATGATAGTTTACATTGGCATGTACCTGATGATTTTCATGGAAATCAACTCGAACAGACAAAAACAAGCAAGCGATTATTTGCAAGATCGTTGAAAGCTCGAAAACGACGAACAAATCAATATCAAAACAATCCAAATACAATTGAGGTTATGACAGACGTCATTCATCAAAAATTTTAATAAAACTATAATTCTTTTTCTTTTTTCTGTAATTCGATAAAAAAAAGGTGTGTGAGTGTGAGAGGTATACGTTTTCATTTGATTGAGACAGACAGGCAGTCAATCAATCAAGTGAAACGAATAAATATAAATATATGAAAGAAAAAAAAATCAATTGAGTGATTCAAGTGCATCACCAAATATCTGTGATGTTCGAAAAGTATTTTTCTTTCTTTTTTTAAAGCAAAACGTATGATCAATCAATAACAATATCAAGATTAGCACCACATATCAATGTCTCCTTTTATCGATGCTGCTGCTTGAAGTTTTTCTTTTGCTGAATTCGATAGAGCACAATTGCGTAAATCGAGTCTTTTTAATGATTGATTATGATGAAGCATATCGAGTAGTGCATCAACACATGCGTCACCAATCATTTTGTTTTTGGCAAGTAATAATCGTTGAAGTGTTTTATTATGTTTAAGTGCATCAGCCAACAATTGAACTCCTTGATCACTTATTTCATTTTCTTCCAATCCTAATACTATTAAATGTTTATCGTTCTTGAGCATCTCACTGAGATGCTGTGCGCCTACATCTGCAATTCCATTCTTTGAAAGACCTAAAACAGCAAGACTCGAGTCTTGAACTGCGGGTGCCAATTGTTTCACACCATCATCAGCAATTTGATTACCACCAAGATATAATCTTCGTATAGCTGTACTACTGTGCAACGCACTGCCGAGAATTTCAACACCTTGTGATGTGATATGGTTAAAACCTAAATCAAGTACAGTACATCGCTTGTCAATAATTGCTTGTTGAGCTATAAATCTCATATGCTCATCGGTCAATTGCTGATGAGCTAAATCGATTCGTGCACCATATCGAGAATTAGCAATTGTTTCTTGAAAATTTGATGTCATGTTAGCAAAGGGTTTTCGATGATTTGTTTTTTTTAATCTAAAGTAAGTTAATAGAATAGTATAAGAGGGAAAAATGCATATGATTATTTGGTGAGAAGACAATTTTTTCGAATGAAGTCAATAGCTTTTGGAAAGATTTTTGAAAAAATCGAGAAGAGTTTCTGTCGGCTCTGAAGGTCACTATTACTTGGCCCATAAACTAGTTTTACTTGAACAAGACGATCAAAAATGGGTGGCCGTGCAAATGTATTTGCTTTCAATAAGTCATCTAATTCAATTGCTAATTTAATTTTATCATTCATCATCATATCGATCAAATTTAATTCTTCAATATTAGGTGCTAACATAAACCAAGTCATCAATGTTATTCCAAAGGATTCGTTACAATTAGAAAGATTAATTTCGAGACGTTTCAATTTTGGTAGTACTACTGGTGTTGAATTTGTTAACTGAAAATGAATCATTGAATAGGGTTATTTTTTGTTCTCCATTTTGATGAAAAGATTACACGTATAGACTTACCGATTTAAAAAGAGTGTGAGCCGAAGAAAATCCCCAGTAATCGAACAAGAGGTTTTCAATGCCAGAACGAAAAATAGAATTAATAAAATACAAAAACTCAAGAGTAACCGGTTGCTGGATAGAATTACTAAATTCAACAGAAACTATCTTAGTGAAATAGAAGAACGATGGGTCGATGTTTCCTTTGTTGACTAGCCAAAGGTTTGTATCCATTGGCAATTGTATCATGTCAGCTTTGTAAGTACAAGGAATCGATGTGATAATAAAAAAACTTTCACGATGATAGTGAACTAAAACTTGTGGACGATTCTCATCGAGCCACCATTTACTTTGAAATTGATGTAATTGTTCGACAGCATTACTACATGATATTTGATCTGTTCGAAGAAAGAATGAAAGATTTTTTAGATTGGAACAAGGATGAAGTAATTCTTCTAAGAATCTTCCATTAATTGAACTTGAAAATTCAGATGTGAGTTGAAAATATTGAAGAGTTGAATGGCAAGATGCAATAAGCCATTGAATACCCACAAAATCTGTGTCATATCCATCAAAATCGACATGCAACCGAGTCAAATAACTGAGTTTCGTGTCAGGATTTATCATAGCATGATGCCGAATTTGAACATCATCCACGAAGTCATAATGATTAATATGAATATCTTTTAAATTCGGTGCAAAATTGCACAAGTGAACCCATTTTTGTTCGTCATCTATTCGTAGAGATATAGATTGAATATTTTCACATGGTGTAATCTTCTTAGTTGGTATTATACGGACCATTTCGTTAAAATCGTTCTCTAACCAAATACCACAAAAACGAAGAATATTCAAACATGAAATAATGATGCTTAGAGGTGAATCATTTTTGACATTTAAAGTAACACGAAATTGATCGCTACATAGATTAACTGTATGGAGTTTTGAATACGAATACATGGATGAAAATAAATTGAGTACCGATCCGATATTACACGTGATAATTTCGATTTCAGTTCCTATATAGGGCATGTGTTCGAGAAACCAACTGAGTTCTGTATTTTTCCAAACATTTAAAGAACGAATCGATTCACGAACAATCGAATTAATGCGCTGATTATGATTGAAAAAGGCACGGACAATGTCAAATTGATTCAAATACAATAATACAGAGAAGAAGATCTCGTTTGGTAATATTTCCAAACTCGTATTGAATGAAGAAGTGTTAGTATTCGACGTTTCTAAATAAGTAGCCATCAATCTTGATCCTCTACTGTAAAAACTCCTTAAGTCACACGGGCAAGATAAGTCGAAAAAGTTTTCAATTGCTTTTTTGATATATCTATAATAAAAAGAAAAACTTTTATCATTATCTCTTTTATAGCTTTGTGTATCACTTTTTTTGTTTCAAGCTCTCCCACTCTGAGAAGTGTTTCAACCTTATCTAATAAATAAATATTTCTTTACCGAAATATAACTCCAAAATGATTCAAGTTTCTTTTGCGTTACTTGTATGACGAGAAGCAATACAAATATAATAGCCCAGGACGCATAAAATTGAAAAAAAACGCACATGTCGACACATGGCAACGTGTTTTTTTTCTCTCATGGATGCATAGAGTGATGTCATAATCCCATTACACCCAGTATCGTCCTCAAACAGACATTAAACACGATATCCACAATTACTATCGTCGAGCCGTTAAACCAAATCCACTCATCCCTCAAAGTTTCGAGATATTGTTCGTAACGATTAATGATGTCGTTTCGCCTGTGGTGTCATGGGTGAGATGAATTTATATCTCACGAGGGAACATTCTCAAATGCCCCATCCTAATTTCGTTCGTTTTTATATCATTCGATATGGGACTCCGAGTATGTATAAACCTCAGAAGGATTTCGACCGACTCCTTCTCCTTGCTGAGAAAATACCATTTTGTATTTCTTAGAAGTGCACTGATGAAAACAGAAATTTTACGATTTTCTACAAAAAAAATTCATAGAAAAAAATGCCGATATCCAGTGTATCGGTATTATGACATCTATGGATGCATATAGAAACAAAAATCATTCTCTAATTTTTATTAAATACGTAAATATTTTTATTAGCTGATACAACATTATAGTTATTTTTCATGATTGTCAACATTAAATCGTTGAATTCTATTATTGTTTACATCAACAACATAAAGATTATTCTCAACATCAAACGATAGACCTCGAAGACCATTGAATTGATTTGATCCTTCGCCTTGACCATTTCCGCCGACAACAATATGACCTTCCTTTGATCCTGATGGCCAACACATAATTCGATGATTTTCATGATCATTCACAAAAACATCACCAATTTCATTCACAATTACTCCATAGGGATAATACAATTGTTTTAAACTATCTCCTATACCTTGTCCACCTGCAACAACAATACCTTCATGTGCACCTTTCATCCATTTCATCACACGTTGATTTCCCCAATCAGAAACATAAATTGACTCGTGTCTATCGACGAAGATGAATGTTGGATGATTGAGTTGATTCAGTTTATTTCCTTCGCCATTTCCACCTGCAACAATTGTTCCTTCTTTTTCACTACCTTTTCTCCATCTTCTCACTTCATGTTTCCAACAATCCGACACAAACAAATCGCCATTTTCATTCAGTATTAATCCCCAACATAAAATATCCGAAATAAGTACTTGTTTGTCTTGTTGATTTTCTAATGAACATTGAACAACTCTTTTATTTCCATAATCACAAATAATTAAAGATTTATTATTGTAATCAACAATCACATCCGTTGGACAATTCAATTGATCGATTCGATGTCCTTTACCAGTTCCACCCGCAATAATTTGTCCAGTATTTTCACCTAATTTCCATTTAACAATACGATGATTGTAATGATCAGCAATGTAGATCGATTGTTGTTGAACATCGACATAAATTCCTAAAGGACAATTCAATTGATTTAATTGATTGCCTTTTCCATGTCCACCAGCAATTGTTTGAGCATGTTGTTTCCAATTGAGATTGGGTCTTAAATGATGACGATAAAAAATCTGTCGATCTTCGTAAAACAAAAGTAAGATTTCAATGTTTAAAGTTATAAATCAGGTAGATTTACCGAGAGTTGAAGGAATCATAATTGATAGTTTATTTATATATGATGATGATGAATCTTCTTTCATTTTAACTTGAGTTAGTAGATGAAATTGTTTTTTGAGATCTTCTAATTGTTTTCGTGATTTGTTCAAAGCTATCTCATTAAAATCATTTCTCTTAGCAAGTTTTTGCATTTCATCAGTCAATGTATCCAATTTAGTTTGAATATATTGGCCATGTCCATGAATTAAATGTCGAAGAACTTGTCGTTGTTCGTTAGCTGTTCGTTGAATTTTTTCAATGGATATTCGTTCCCATTGATTGATTTGTTTGATTAATACATGATTATTTAGATTGTCCTTGTATTGATCATGTAAAATTTCAATAAATTCATTTCGTTGCTGTTCAATTTCAATGAATTGTGGTTTAAGTGATTCACGATGATTAGCTAAATCATCGAAACAAAAATAATTTGAACAACCAGGACAAGAATACGTTGTTGTTTCTTCTTTGCATGTAAAACATATTGATGAAACACTTGTTGCAGTCATATTTTATAAGTTATGTGAGCAAAAAAAAGAAAATGATAACCTATTTGTTAACA
>JGI26536J50258_1002318_pt1 | contig 12247 bp, 16 predicted proteins | sample ThiBiot_750_plan_FD_50258 | JGI IMG/M metagenome (IMG submission 50258)
CGATGATGCGAGGAACGTCGGGTGCCATCCTTATTGGTCTTGAGGCTGGAGAACGGAATCGCCGTGCAATGCCGCGTAAACGGGACATCTCAATGAAGGACGTTCTAGGCCCACACGCACGCCGCCGCAGTGCTGGTTGCGGAGCAAAATGAGCATCCGGCGTACGCCGCCTCACCCGCCTTGTGGACCTCTCTGCTGCAACGCAATCCGAACCGGAATGGATTTTGATGCAGGCACTTTGCTTTCTTTTGCGTAATGCCCGAGCGGGATCAGCACATTGCATTCGGGGTAATATCCAACAATGCAACGTTCGGGCACGGCGTAAGTCATAACCTGGAGGTCGCCGTACTCGCGCCGCACGCCGTCGTCTGCCGCAGCGAATAATTTGACGCGGTCGCCATCGCGGAGGTCCAGCTTAACCATATCTGCCCCGTTCATCAGAATGACATTGCGGCCACCTTTCACGCCACGAAACCGATCATCTTCGCTATAGATAGTTGTATTAAACTGCCCGTCGGCGCGCACCGTTATCAACCGATAGACACCCTCGCCGTCTTCCCTGCGCTTTGAGAAGCTTTCCGGCACGGTAAAATTCGCCTTGCCATTCGGCGTCTTCCACTTCCGTTCACGTGCCGCTAATGGTCGGGGAAACCCGCCTGGTGTAAAGAGACGTTGGTTGAAGTCCGTGAACTGGTCTGGATAGGTCGCCTCGATAGCCTCCCGCACCAACGAGTAATCACTGACCCATTCATCCCAATCGACATTTGGATTTGGCGGCAGCGTTGCTTTCGCCAACCCGGCGACGATGAAGGGCTCGGATCGGACATGCTCGCCTACAGGTTTCCGCCGGCCGCGCGAGCCATGAATGCAAGCAGTGGAATCTTCCATCGAAACGGCCTGCGGCCCCGTCGCCTGGGTGTCAATCTCGATGCGCCCCAGGCAGGGCAGGAGATAGGTCATCTCGCCGGGAATTAGGGCGCTGCGGTTCAGTTTGGTCAAGATTTGAACTGACAAGCGCAGCTTCGTCCATGCCTTCTCCATAACGCCGCGATCCGGAATGGCGCGCACAAAGTTGCCGCCGAGGCTGACAAAACCGTTCACCTTACCATCGATAATGCCCTGACAAGCGTCAACGGTGGTGAGTCCGTCTTCTTCTGGTGGCTGAAAGCCATAAAGCTCCTTCAGCTTGTCCATCGGTACCAATTTTGTCTTCTCGGTAATGCCGACCGTGCGCTGCCCCTGCACGTTGGAGTGACCGCGGATGGGACAAATTCCGGAGCCCGGTTTGCCGATATTCCCCCGCAGCAGCAGGAGGTTCACGATCATCTTGACCGTTTCGACACCGTTTTCATGCTGAGTGACGCCCATGCCGTAATTGCATATCACCGCGTTTGAGCCGATATAGGTTTCGGCAACTTGATTCATCTCATTTTGGCTCAGACCCGAAGCCGCTTCGAGGTCCGTCCAATTCTGAGCACGGCAAAAGGCAGCGAACTCCTTGAACCCGTGGGTATGCTCGTTGATGAAATCGATGTCGAGAATTCGCGAACCACCCGCCCGCTTCGCTGCGTCGTCCGTCTCGACTATCGCCTTGCAAATTCCCAGTATGGTGGCGATGTCGCCGCCGGCCTTGACCTGACAGAATTGCGACGCTATCCGCGTGCCGCGGGTAATCATCTGTACCGGACTCTGCGGATTGGTAAAACGGTCGAATCCACGCTCCTGTAATGGATTGAATGTGACGATCGGGATACCGCGCTTGACCGCGGCCTGCAGCGAATGAAGCATCCGCGGTGCATTGGTCGGCGTGTTGTGACCGAAGAAGAAGATGCAATCCGTCGTCTCGAAATCTTCCAGTCTGACGGTGCCGACGGGAACGCCGAGCACGGCTGGAAGTGCCACGGAGGTCGATTCGTGGCACATATTTGAACTGTCTGGAAAGTTGTTGGTGCCATACATGCGGCCAAACAATTGGAACATGTAGCTCGTTTCCAGCGAAGCCCGTCCGGAGCTGTACATCACCACCGATTTCGGATCGAGTTGCTTGAGCTCAGCGCCGATTTCGGCAAACGCCTCAACCCAACTAACAGGCATGTATTTGTCGCTCGCGGCGTCGTACCGCATCGGATGCGTCAGGCGACCCTGTTCCTCCAGTGAGTGATCGGACCATTGGCGCAATTCACTGATCGTATGATCGGCGAAAAATTGAGGCGTGGTTGTCTTGGAGGTTATTTCCCACGCGGTGGCCTTGGCGCCATTTTCACAGAACTCGAAATTGTGAGGCTCAGCTGGCTTTGCCCACGAGCAGCTCACGCACATGTAGCCGTCCGGCTTATTCTGTTTCAGCAGGATTTCGCTGCCTAGGAGGAAGATGTCTTTTTGATTCAGAATACTTGTCACTTCCGCGAGCGAGCCCCATCCCCCTGAGCCGGAGGGCATGCCTTCTCGCTCGGCATGGTGGGATTCTGCTTTTTGTTCGCGGTTTTCGGTGCTGGACATGGTGGGCCTGTAGCGTTGTTTGCGCCCTAACAAAATACGTTCACGCGCCGGGAATGTTCCCCAGTATCACGCTGTTGAGCAGATCATCGTTGAGCCGATTTGCCGTGCTGGCTTGCAGGCGTTTAGCGGTTCGACTGCGATAGCCAATACGTCTGCGCAGTAGCGACTGGTCCGGCCCCGGGGCGTATGGTACTGCCTCCCCGACCTTCATTTCGACGACGTGATCTCCACAAGCCGGAACTCGCGCAAGTACATCCCGTTGAGGGGTGGACTTCCAGCGTAACCATGAGGCGCGCATGACCAAAGAAATGATAAGCTCCACCGCACAGGTGGCAGGTCATCCAATCCATCCGATGCTGGTTCCGATTCCGATCGTTTGCTTCATCGGAGCGCTTGTTACGGACATCACATATTGGATGACCGCCGAAATAATGTGGGCGGATTTTTCATCCTGGCTGCTGATCGTGGGTTTGATCTTTGGCGTGCTGGCCGCGCTAACGGGTCTCACTGATTTTCTTGGCAACCGCTTGATCCGCTCGTTAGCGCCGGCCTGGCCTCACTTGCTCGGCAACCTTATCGTCGTGATCCTCGCCTTTTTCAACACCCTCGTTCACACGCGAGATGCCTGGACGTCGGTCGTCCCGACGGGGCTCGTCCTCTCCGTTGTAACCGTCTTGATCCTTCCGGTCACGGGCTGGCTTGGACGGGCTCTCGTCTATCGCCACAAGGTAGGAGTTAGCCGATGATCAGCGTATCGTACTCTCTGCGTCTCGCGTTGGCGTTTAGCTCCATACTCCTTCTCGCTGGCTGCAACGACCGCGGTGGCGATCCGAACGCCGAGATGGGCCAAAATCCAAAACTACCCGATCTTCAGCAATATCTGCTGCCTCCCATGCACATCGCCAAGGTCGTGGGCTGGAAACAGGGCGAAACCCCGGTGGTACCCAAGGGAATGAAGATTCAAGCGATGGCGACCGGGCTTCAGCATCCACGCTCGCCGTATGTGCTTCCGAATGGCGACATTCTGGTCGTCGAAACCAAGGCGCCGAAGGCTGCCTCGATCAAGCGTCCAAAAGAAATCATTATGGGGTTCATCGAATCTTGGGCGACCTCCGGCGGCAAGACGGGACCCAGCAACCGCATCACGCTGCTTCGCGACAGCAACGGGGATGGCGTACCCGATATGCAGTCGTTGTTCCTCGATCATCTGAATTCGCCGTTCGGTGTGGCACTGGTTGGCCACGACCTTTACGTCGCCAATACCGATGCCATCGTCAAATATCCGTACCAGACCGGAGAGACCAAAATTACGGTGCCCGGAGAAACGTTGACGCCGCTGCCGGGCGGGCCGATCGATCATCACTGGACCAAGAGCCTTGTCGCCAGCCCGGATGGTTCGAAACTCTATGTTGGTGTCGGCTCCAATAGCAACATCACCGAAAACGGGATGGAGGCCGAGAAGAATCGCGCCGACATTCTGGAAGTCGATCGTGCGAGCGGGCGGTTTCGCGTCTTTGCAAGCGGACTCCGCAACCCCAATGGGTTGAGCTTTGAACCGCAAAGCGGTGCGCTATGGGCCGTCGTCAATGAGCGCGACGAGCTCGGCCCTGATCTGGTGCCGGATTATATGACATCGGTTAAAGAGGGCGCGTTCTACGGCTGGCCATACAGCTATTATGGCCAGCATGTCGACCCGCGCGTGCAGCCGCAACGGCCTGACCTCGTGGCGAAAGCCATTCCACCCGATTACGCGCTGAGTTCGCACGTGGCGCCGCTCGGGATGACATTTTATACTGCCAATAACCTTCCTCAAACGTATCGCGGCGGAGCGTTCGTCGGCGAGCACGGGAGCTGGAATCGGCCGAATTTAAGTGGCTATAAGGTGATCTTCATCCCCTTCAGCGATGGAAAGCCAAACGGCAAGCCTCAGGACGTCGTCACCGGGTTCTTGAACAAGGACGAAGAGGCTCGTGGAAGACCGGTGGGGCTTGCCGTGGATAAATCCGGCGCGCTGCTCGTTGCCGATGACGTTGGAAACACCGTTTGGCGGGTGAGCGGCGACAACTCGAATGGGAAATCTGCATCAGCGAAGTAGCTGCGATTTGGGCCGGTTCAGTCCGGTGAGATTAGACATCAACATTAAATGGCGCAGTCTTTGGCGAAATCGGCTAAACGGAGCCGAAAATCAGCCCAGCTCGCAGTGCGCTGGGCGTTCCGCGGTATCAACGAGTGTCCCACGCATCAAGCTTCGTTACGGTCTTCGGCACCGGCTAGTTGCTTGCGGTCATCTTCACGACTGTTCTCAATTTCCTCTGGCTCCTTTTCGTCGACCTGCGTTAACTCATCCCGAGCGGCGTTGTGAACGCGAAGCAATTCGTCCAGTTTAGCCTGGAGCGCTTGCGTGTCCCTGTGTTCGGAGCGTTGAATCACAAGCGCGATGCTAAGAGTGACTAATGTTGCTGCGCCGTGCCAATCCAACGAAGAGCGGTCGAACACAAGCCATAAGACGGCGTAGCCGGCAACGAAGGCAAAGGCCGCGGGCCTAGCCGCCCACGTTCCAGCCTTCGTCAAAAGACGTCCAGGCCATCGGTCCATTGCAGGGGAACGGATTGAGGTCACGCTAGTTCCATTATGATCGCGCATCTATCTTTGCTGTTCCACCCGTGTTGCAGCGGTTTGGTAAGACTCCTCGAAGCATTCGGGCAGGCAATCGAACCGCGCGCCCCCTTGGCCACAGGAAAAAAATCGTCAGCGATCGTGAAATAAGTCCTGAAGCTTCTTGGTTTTTTAGCCCCGAGGTGTTCCTATTTGAATGCACGATAATCAACGACGGGAGCCATGTTTCATCCGAGAACCGTCTTCACGGTGTTCAGGAACTATGTTCATTCCGAAGGGTTGGAGGGAAAGCTCACGTTTGCGAGGAACCACATGAAAAAAGCCATTCTTGCGTTCGTATTCGTCGCGGTGTTCGCAGCGCCCTGTTATGCCCAGTCGATCGGTGAGAAGACCGGCGTCAATTCGGTTCTCGGCATTGCCCCCAAGACCGAAGACTTCATCAAGGACGCCGCCATGAGCGATATGAGGGAAATCGAGACGGCTAAAATCGCGCAGCAGAAAGGAAATGCGGACGAGAAAAAGTTCGCGGAAATGGTGCTGGCGGACCACACCAAGACCAGCACCAAACTGAAATCAATAGTCCCCGACAATCTTAAAGCCGCAATCCCTGCCGCTCTCGATGACGCATCGCAGAAGAAGATCGCCAAGCTAAAGGATGCAAAGGCTGAGCATTTCGCCGCAGAGTACGACCCGATGCAGGTAAGTGCTCACAAGGACGCAGTTGCGCTGTTCGAGCGCTACGCAAACGGCGGCGACAACCCGCAACTCAAGGAATGGGCGGGAAAGACCCTACCGACCCTGAAACACCACCTTGAAATGGCACAGGCCCTCGACAAGAACCGGAAGTAGACGAGGTGGCCCGCTAAAGATTTTCAGGGGGCCAATTCTCTGCGCAAGAACCCAGTTGAGCTCCATTATCTAGAAGTAACGCTGACGACCTGCGAAGGGCCATCGAGAGGTCGGAAACCCGGTAGCCGGCAAAGAACTGACGGCGGCGTCGACGGGGTGCAATATGCTCGCGATCTCTGGAGCGAGGCCCGCGTTTTTTTATTAGCCGTTTACCTTCCCTTTCGCGCGTCAGGTCTTCAGCCCGCTTGTTCTTGCGAAGCCCAAGATAAATAGATGACGCATCTCGGACGAATTCGTCCATTCGGTGGCCGATTTGAGATGATCGCCCAGCCGACGAGGAATCACCTTTGAGCGAGCTCAGCCTTAGAAAGCAATGGCGGACGATCTGCGAACTCTGATCAACTCCGGAGATCTATCCGGTGACGCCAAGTAGACAGCCCGGCGGAGCGGGATTGTGTCGACGATCACTCAATTTGGCAGGCCCGCTCTAAGCTGCTTCAAAAGCGGACCGTATAGGATTCTCAAGCGCCGCTCCGGAACGTTCTCTTTTCGCCAGTACTTAACTCATCACTGAAAAACCTAACGGGAGCAAAGTATGAAAAAACTCATCGTAATGACGGTACTCGCCGCTGGTCTGGCACTTGGCGCGGTTCAGGCATCGTTTGCCCAAGGCGCTGGCGGTGGTGGCGCAGGCGGCGCTGGTGGTGCCGGGGCCGGTGCGGGTGGAGCCGGTGCGGGCGCTGGCGGCGGTGCTGGGGCTGGCGCGGGTGGGGGCGGCAACGTAAATTCGGATCGCGGGGGACAAGGTGCTGGTAGCGCCAGAAGTTCGAAGAATACAATGACGCCCAGCTCGACGGACCAGCCGGGTAAAAAAGATCCGCGGCGATAGTCCCTCCAAGGAGCCCGGCTAAGTCCGGGCTCTTTTCTACTTCTACTTCTGGCAGAAGCAATTCGAATTCTAATCTTCCCCCGCTCTGCGTAGAAACCAAGCCGATAGATGCCGACGGGCGATGCACTTCCCGGCTGCCGCGCTTGTCGTGTCATTCTCCCAAGGAACGCTCGCTGCACGACAGGTTTATCTCAACACCACAATAAGCAGGAGGAAAGCATGGGCTTCTTTAGCAAAGATATCCAAACCCTCGACGATTTATTCGTTCATACACTGCGCGACATTTATTATGCGGAGCAGCAAATCGTGAGAAATCTTCCGGACATGATCTCGAGCGCGACAGACGCTGCACTTAAGAACGGATTTGAAATTCATCTTGCGGAGACGAACAATCAGATCGATCGCTTACAAAAGGTTTTCCAGATGCATGGAGTTGAAGTAAGCGGAGTGGACTGCCCGGCGATAGATGGGATATTGGAAGAGGCAAGAGAAGTCGCCGGCGAGGTTGCCGACAAGAGCGTTCTCGACGCGGCTCTTATTGCCGCAGCCCAAGCCGTCGAACACTACGAGATAACACGATACGGCACGCTCATCGCGTGGGCAAAAATGCTTGGACGTAGCGATTGTGCCTCTGTCCTGCAGGAAAATTTGGACGAAGAGAAAGCGACAGATAGCAAGCTCAATACCATGGCGCTGAGTAAGCTCAATCAGAAAGCCGCGTAATCCTTCGATCCCCTAAGGCGGTCAGTTATGCTGACCGTCTTTTTCATTGTTCGCGCATCATCTGTTTATGCGCTTCATCGATCGCGCCTGCGGCAAACGCTCAACATCGTCAGACGGGGTGCGGAGTTCAACTCCGCCCGATTCGAAATTCTGTTCAAGCATGCGCGAGCTGGTGTCGTCCGACACGCCCTGAAATTTCCGTCGTCGCAGCTTTGGCATCATCACTGCCAACCCTGCTTCCTTGCCTCCGCGGAGGCCGCATTGATCATTAGCGAGAGGCGTCTGTTTGCTTAACTAGGAACCTATCATGGTCCCTGATCTCATCTATATCAGTGGCTGAGACGCCTCAGCCAAACATAAACCACGCCGCCATTGCGACCAGCAGAAGAACGCCAATCAAGATCAAAAGGATTGGTGTCGGTTCGTTTCTTGTTTCTCTTCATCACTCATCCTCCACCAAGCCGCTCCCTTTCGGATCGTTCCATTTACCAGCCCAACCCCGTCCGGCGAACGTGCAGCGTCAGCCGTACGTCAGCAATCGTTGCCAGGTTTTGCTGCGGATCTCTTTGCCCCTCCGCTTGCTGAGCGGCAGTAGGTCGACCGTGCGTCTGCCTTTGCACATCTTGCGAAGATGTGGCTCCGCCTGCTGTAGCGCGATTCATCGTACTCGTTGGCGGGTGCTCGGGGGTCGTTGCAGCGCCCGTCGTCATCTGACCTGTATGGCCTGTGGTCGGACCGGAGCCGGCGTTGGCCGCAGCAGTGTTGCATGGACCGGCTTGCGCAATCCCGGCGCTTAAAGCCACCGCTACGCAACCGATGGCAACGAGAAGGGTTTTTCGCATTTCATCTCGCAACGATTGTTGGTCCTTTCAACCGGAAGATCGTCTTCACGTTCCGACACTCTCGTTCACGGTTTATGTCTCGCGGAACCTGCCGTCGCCCCCAGAATTGAATCCTCTTAGCTGATGGCCTGGGATCAAGATTTCGACAATCCGCTGGCTCTGCCGAACGGCAAAATCGCGGAGACCCTCAAGCAGGCCGACGTCATGGATCTGCCGAAGTATTAAGCATCGAAGTGACGCTTTCGCAGATGCTCGCTCCGGCAAAGGAAACATGGCCTCGGTCACCCCACCATGACGACACTCACCGAACGAAAGCTCAAGCTCGCGCTCGACGAGTCCCGCCTCCTCATCGTTGGTACAAAAGTTCTGTTCGGCTTTCAGTTCCATGCTATCTTCCAGGAGATGTTCGCAAGCATTCCGGACGTCAGCCGCTGGATACACGGTAGTGGCTTGGTGCTCCCCATGGTCAGCTTATGCCTTCTGATCGCGCCATCGCTCCACCATCAAATCGAGTTCTGTGGAGAAAGCCGGGTTGGCGCAATACGCACGGCGACCTGGTTTGCTGGAGCAAGCTTGCTTCCGTTTACGCTGGGGTTAGGAGCCGCCTCGTTTGTTTCACTTGAACGCGTATTCGGTCCGACTGCCAGCGCAATGTTCAGTCTCGCTTTATACTGACGGGGTTCACCCTGCTCTACGGCATCGGTTTTGTCCTGCGCCATCCAAGAAGGCCGATCGCGACCGCCGACGACCAGCGCACGCCATTGAAGACCAAGATTGAACAGATGCTCGCCGAGGCGCGGGTGCTCTTGCCGGGAGGGCAGGCCTTATTGGGTTTCCAGTTCGTGGCGACCCTGACCAAGTCGTTTCACGTACTTCCCATCTCCTACCAGTACATCCACGTCGTCGATCTCTGCGCGATCGCGCTAGCCGTGACGCTTCTGATGACTCCGGCAGCCCTCCATTGGAATCCGGCGACGACGACGTCCAATTCTACCGTATCGGATCGAGACTCGTGATCCTCGCATCGTGCCCCCTCGCAGCAACAATTGCGGCCGACATCGCAGTCGTCCTCTTCAAGATCACGGAATGCAGTCTTACCTCCGGTCTTATCGCAGTCGCATCGTTTTGCTTTCGTAGGGGCATGGCTCGCCTATCCGGCTTGGGTACGAATGGCATCAAAGGCGGCATCGAAGGGGTGATCTATGGGTAACCTGAAAGCGGTGTTGGGCCCAAGCGCCGTCCACCTATGCATCGACATGCAGCGGCTGTTTGCGGAAGGAGGTCCGTGGCCGACGCCGTGGATGAAGCGCGTTCTGCCGAACGTGGTGCGACTGGTTGAACACGAGCCTGCGCGTACGCTCTTTACCAGGTTTGTTCCACCGCGTTCGCCCGACGAGCCTGCCGGGATGTGGGCGCCTACTATCGGAAATGGAGCAACTTAACGCGAAATAGCATGGATACGTCGCTGATCGATCTCGTTCCGGCGCTTCAACGATACGCACCGCCTTCGGAAGTCTTTGACCGAAAGCAGTATTCGACATTCGCATGCGGCCGACTGCATCCGCTCCTGAGAGAACGCCGCATCGATACAGTTATCGTGACCGGTTCGGAAAATGACATTTGCGTGCTGTCGTCAGTCCTGTCGGCGGTCGATCTCGTTACCGATTGATTGTGGCATGCGATGCAATCTGCAGTTCGTCCGACGAGAGCCATACGCCCTTGGTCTCTACAGGCGGCGGTTCGACCTGCAAACTGAATTAGCCGAACTCTCAGAGCATAAGCGATCAATCCGGACGAACTCAGCGGGTCGCTGGCCATGGCCACGACGGCACCAGGCGACTTAGACGATCGCATAAGAGCGATACACTGGACGCCGTACGCCGCGCTCGCCCAAAACGCCTTTCGCGCGTCCGCTGCGAAAGCAACCAATACACCGGACATCAAACCGATCTCCCGACACCCGCACGCGTGATTTCCGCGCCGGCCGACAGCCAAGGCAAGCAAGACGACGCCGAGAACCTGTGCCAGAGATTTGAGCGTCCATCCGTTCAGCGACGCGCATCCCAAGACTAAATCCAAAATACGATCGGAAGGTCATGACCTTGGGGAGCTTTTACTTTCAGCACGTTGACGCCTTATGGCAACCGCAATAAGACCCGCAAGCAATCTATTTTCTATTGCGACGGCAAACGATCTGTTGCGGCATCGTATACAACCAAAAGTTCAACCAAGGAAACGAATGCAATGCCAATTCCGACGGCGATGCTCACGTGCATCGCTTTGGTATGAGCAAAACCTAAGATCCATGGTGAGACAATGAGCCAAACGCCTAGAAGAAACTTCAACCATTCCTTCCAGTTTGCATAGGCAACGATGGCCGCAACTGCAATGATCACGACGGCCAGACCACTGATCCAAAGATCAATTTTGGCCCGCTCATGTGAATAAGAAAAAAGCCAAGGCGATATAAATAAGAAGGCCGCGAAGGCCAGGCTGTAGACGTTAAGAACGGACTCCCGACGCCGACTTGACGTTTGCGCAGTTCGAGACATGGAGCACCTCCTCCCCAGCTCACCGCCAATTAAACGCCTGATCGCTCAAAACTACACGTTAAAAATCGTACACGCATCGCAAAGTGATTGGTGACACGCAATCCAGACATTCCGGCGCATGCTACATCCAAGCTGATCGCCACCTGCGGTCCTACGAACTGACCTTGCTAGCTATTGATGCGGCAAACTGGGGCCTCCCTTTGTTTGGCTGAGCTGGAACAATTCGTCGCAGCAGATCTTACCTCGTTGGCGTTGCATAATCGCTGAGAGAGCCTTGCCCACAAGAGCATCCTCCTTGGAGCCGCATGATGGACTCGAAGGTTCCACTTTTATCACGTCGGACATTTCTCACTTCCGCAGCCATCTTGGTGACGACAACGGCGTCCGTCGTTCATGGGCGAACCTTCCATCAGGGAATGCCATGGGCGCCCGGTGCCGCCGATCCTCCCGCGCAGGTGCGCCCTGGCCCATGGGCTTTCTTCACAAGCGATGAAGCCGCAACCATGGAGGCCATCGTCGATCGTCTGATTCCGCCGGACGATGGCGGCCCCGGCGGTAAGGATGCCGGCTGCGCAGTGTTCATCGACCGACAATTGGCCGGACCCTACGGCCGCAGCGATGGCCTTTATACGCTTCCACCATTCATGCCTGGCTCGTCGACGCAGGGATATCAAAATCCGGACTCCCCTGGGGGCCGCTATCGCGCTGGATTGAAGGCGCTCGCGGATCACATTCGCCAATCCCAGAGCGGGAAAACACTGCGCGAATTGTCCACTGTCGATCAGGACAAACTTTTGTCTACGCTGGAGGACGGATCGATCAAGCTGAAGGATATCGACGCGAAGGCGTTCTTCGCGATGCTCCTGCAGGACACTCAACAGGGATTCTTTGCCGATCCAATTTATGGCGGCAATCGCGACATGGCGGGCTGGAAATTGGTCGGCTTCCCCGGTGCGCGGTACGACTATCGCGATTGGGTCGAGCGCCACAACGAGCGTTATCCGCTGCCTCCGGTGAGCATTATGGGGAGGACGGACTGGGTGTCGAAAGGATAGAAGAATGGCGCGGAAACTGCCCTCCAAGAATGTTGTGGTGATTGGACTGGGATGGACGGGGTCTATCCTCAGCTATCATCTCGCCAAGGCGGGCCTCGACGTGGTGGCGATCGAGCGCGGACCGTGGCGCGACACCGCAACCAACTTTCCGCCCGCTTATGCGCAGGATGAATTGCGCTACGCCGTTCGGCTGGATCTGTTTCTGCGTCCCGCGCAGGAAAC
>JGI26536J50258_1002344_pt1 | contig 12180 bp, 9 predicted proteins | sample ThiBiot_750_plan_FD_50258 | JGI IMG/M metagenome (IMG submission 50258)
AGCCATCTTTCGATTTCACGAAATAGCCTCTCGCTTTAGCATCGGCATAGATTTGATAGCCATCATCTTTTTTTATATGAGGATCGGTAATTGTCACCATTTTTCTTCCGTAAAACGCGAGATCATTTTGCATTCTCTCGGGATTCGGAAATTTGCCTGTATCCCATGTAAAATATCGTTTACCGTTCGTATGTTCAATATCCAGCCAGACGACATCCAACGGTATCTGATATTTCTCGAATCCAATCAAAATTCTTAAAAATTCTCTCTCGAAATCAAATCAATGNCTNGTCACAATCATCTCTACCCTCGAACATCGTCTTCATCATTGTAATTCCATCGGCATTGATGATACGCTAGAGCCCATAACTAAAATTCCGAATATTCTCATGAATGAAGACTCAAATCGTTTTCAATTCCTACGTACAGGCGGCAAAGGAACTGAACCAGTGATTGTTGTGTACTGTTTGAAAATATCTCTCGGTTTCGGTCCGAGAAAAAAGAACCCATCGAAAATGCCTGATTCGAACATCCAATGTGTTGTCACTTCGGGTAGTTCGGTATTTTCATTCAAACGAAAGTATTTTCCGATTGATGAAAACAATTTCTTGAAAGNAGAAAGCAAAATCAATGAATTTCATGCCATGCGAAAGAGAAAGACAGAAAAAGAGAAAGTAAAAACNCGNATTACCAATGTTTNATGCCAGATACTCTGCAAGAGAATGTGTTTATCTTCAGCATGAAGCTCTTTCGAAATAAAAAAAACGACTCGCAACTTACATTGATATTTAATTTGTCGCTATTCACGTCGATCCAACCTTCAGCTGCATTCAACCAAAAGAAACCAACGGTTGCTCGTTCACTAAATCAAATTTATCGAGAATAAAATGAAACTCTTTTGATAAACTCTACTACCTATGAGCAAGCATGTAAGGTATCGAACCGTAGAGTGCCATAGGATTCTGAATATCGTACTCGAAAACATCGAGATTGANCAATCGATATGGATCAGTATCACTAGAACAAGAAAATCTNTGAACCAATTCGATCGAAATCTTTGAATCTACTGAGTCGATCGCAGAGCAAATGCATCGGCATGTTCCGGTATTCCGTAGACATTTTCGAAATTAATAAAATTAATATCCACACCGATCGATGACGGTCCTTTTAGCAAATCAAAGACGAAATAAATTGGATTTATTCGTTTTTTTAAATATTTTTACCATAGGGCTTTGAATCTTGATGCGTTTTGAATGTTTCTTCCCACATTCCATCTTCGTCTTCTCTATTTTGTCACGTGAAATTCATCGGCGGTATNGAATATGTAAACTTACTCGGATTTATTTCGATAGTGTTCGAAATGAAATAAATTCTTCGAGTTCATGCTCATGACGAGTTGATCATTACTGAATAAATCCAAACGAAATGGTTTAGCTTGTAAGAGAAATTTGCCAAGTTTGCCAAATTGTCCTTCGAGATAGTTTTCATCGAGTTTTGTTAGACTAACATCAACGAGTTTCGGTTGATTGGCAAGACTATGCTCGACTTCATATCGTTTTCTCAATGGATTAATTTCATTAATTTTCACTCGTATTGAATGTTGTTCAAGTGTGTAAATATCTAATTGAAATTTTATATCAGAATTAAGTAAAAGAAATTGTAAATGCCCGAGTGCAATTGTTTTCATCGATTGTAGATCGACTTCATACGGTGAAATCGATGGTTGATATTTCCTCTGACGACTAATGATTGGTTATACAAGCGAAAGAGATTTTGAGTTCAAATGAAATGAAATTAATTTTACCGACAAAATGCACTTTGTTCACAAGTTTTGAAATTATTTCGATCGACATTTTCAATCGATGGAATGTTGAGAAGACAGAAAAAACAGATGAACAATCCGATGTGTCGTTTGTTCATGCTTTTTTCTCCTTTTGTGAGTACTCCTCTAGGTGTGACAGATTACCTGTCTGGTTAGTTAAGTTTTGGAAGGTGAACATTGGTCGATTGAATTCTTCAATAGGAAAAATTCGATTTCGAACTGAAATGAATTTGTCTCATGAAATTGTTTCTTTATCAATTAAAAAGTGTTCTGTTTTTTTTTCGGTTTGTTTGACATGATTACTACTCGTGTCATCTATCGAATTCGAGTCTCGATGTTATAGCAATCAATTGTAAAATGGCGATGAGTTTCATTTCTTTTATTTGACTATCGAAATCAACAAAAACGAATGAGTATGTTCAACTCGGCATTTTTCTCTTCGATGAAATTCTTTTCGTTTTTGTTTTTGTTCAGCGGAAACAACAGTCTATCGAATGAAACAATCGAACGATAATTCGAACAAACATCAAACTCAATTCTATCGAAATGTCATCCTACCGAATAAAATCAACAAAGACAAACAAAAAGTTAGTTTCATTTTTCGAATTGATTTAAAATTCAACATGAAAATCAATNCTAGCTTCCATTGAATCAAGTCAAAAATGCTGCAACAGCTTATGAAAAACAAACAAATCTGCACAGAGAAGATACGGAAAAGTTAGTCAATTTTTGTTGGTCAATAAAAAAAGAACAAATTGTATTTTGATTAGATATCGAAGTTCATTGCAACGGCAATTGTCGATTGAAATGCTTCGACATGGTTATCATCATTCATTTCGAGAGCTTTGCGCGATTCTTGCTTGGCAGAGAGAAGATCGAGAACGGCTCGGTGCTGAACATCCATTGCATCGACGGCCATTGCTCGATGCTGAACCGGATAAATTAAGATTTCTTTGTCAATATTTAAATAAAGCCGAAGAAGCTGAACGACGATGTAAAATAGTTTTCTGTTTTGTCTTGTTTTTGTTTAATCACATCGTTTTAAGGTCAATATTCAACTATGTATCAAAGTTATCTCGATTTGGCTTCGTATTTTCTGAAAAGTGATGATCGATGGCTGTCGGATTCATTCTACGAGAAGACTCTCTACGTCGCTGAGACGTATCCTCAGCTCGATCCACAATTAGCCGCTGAAGCTCATCTCAATGTCGGTCTAGCCGATGAACGACGAGGTTCATTCTTTTGTTTTCGATTGATTCCAATTGAATTTCTTCTCTCTTAGGCGATCTCATCAAAGCTTTGCAGAGTTTTATAAAATATCGTCAATTAAGCGAAGATTTTCCTTCGTTAAAAGCCGATGCTAGTCTTCAACTAACACGTCTCTATATTAAATTAGCCGAACGTCGAACAGACACTGATTCACTTCAATGCATGATCAAAGCCTACGAAGCATCGACACAAAGTAAAAGAAAAAACAACTCGATTTCAATCACACAGAGAAATTCAATTTCGATTAGGCGATGACAAGAAAGTCGAGAACGAAACGAGCTATAAACTCGGTCAAGCTTATGTCGAACACGGTGACGTCGATTCAGCTCTTACCTATCTTCATAAATACTATGACTACTGTCAATCGGTCAACGATGACGAAGGTTTTGGTCAAGCAAGCGAAGCACTCGCTATTTGCTATCAAAAGTAGGAATCGCATTGATTTATTTCACTCGAATAAACGTTCGTCTCTTCAGAAAATCAGACATAAACAAGAGCACAGATTATTTAACTAAATATTTACAAAAAGTTTCCGATAAAGAAGGTGATATTCAATATGCTCGTGCTTGCAGTGCACTTGGTTTTATTCACAACACATTGGTAAGAAAAACACACACACAGTTATTTCTGTAATGATTTGATGTTTTCAGAGTAATTATGAATCGGCTATTGAATCATTGAGCAAAGCGTATAGTATTTCATTGGCCAATGGTCATGCTGATCTCGAACGTAATCGAGTTTTGTTCGGTATTGCACATGGATTGAAATTGCGAGGATTTTTTAACGATCATATCGATCGAATGAACACGAGAGATTTACTTCAATGGAAATCTACGAGACACGAGAGTTTTCTAACCAAACCAAAACCATAAACGATCTTATCCCAACATTTTCTTTTCTTCTTTTTCTTCAAAATAAAAAAAGAAACATAAAACTATTTTAAGAACCATCTGAACAGGTTTTGTTCGCGTGAATGGGCGTCAGCGATGACAGGACGATCTTCTGAATTTCTGCATCGGATACGATCGTCGTCGGCGCTTGACTTTCTGTTCGTTTGGCAATTTCCGTTTGTGACGGTTTTCTTTCGGCATCGGTTGTCGTCGGAGGATTGGGCCGATTCGTATTCGTTGGCAATACACGAGATCGATACGCCCAATTATTATAACAAATATCTAATTTACCATAGAAACAAACTAAAGTCGTGAGAAAAAAACCGCCACCGAGACTAATTATTCCAACTCCTACGAAAATTGTTTTCTTCACTTCGGATATGACACCGATAACGATAAGAACAAGACCGGTTACGATCGACAAACAGCCGAGTATGATGCAGGAATGACCCATTTTCTGTGGAAACGATCGGTCCTGCATGCTAAGACCAGTTGCTGTCGGGTTTCGTGCGCGGCTATTGAGAAAAAGCATTGCGAATCTTAGCGTGACGTTTGTTTAAGCATAATTATTTCTAATAAACATGTTCGAGCTAAGATGTCTGCGTATTCATATTTAATCAAATAAATACTAAAAGAAAAATCTTTGAAGTTTTATCTTAAACTGAGAGTGACAAAGAAGAAGAGAAAACAGACGTGTTTTTTTTGCGTGAAACGAGAGAAAAAAAAAGGTTCTTTTTTCCTATCAAGTGGAAAAGCTGTGCATGTAATTTGAGTGACACAAAGAAGAAAAAAATGTGACAGGGAAAATTTCTCGTCTTTGTTCTATTTGAACAGCAAAATAATTAATCAATGTCAATTGAACGGTGTTTTTCGTTGGCATTTCACAATTGAATTATAATCATTTTGATATTGTAAACGAAAGTCTGTCGATGAAATTGTTTCGATTGAAAAATTCATCGAATTCAATTCACGATGAAATTCATCGACTAATTGTCGAATACCATCGTTTCGTAATTCGTAACAACAGAGAACGCATGTTGATGAATTCATTGGACATGTAGATGTCCCTAAGAGTTCCTTTATTGGTAACCGAAAGACAGGAGAAGAACAAGAATAGGAGAAGAACGAGAGAAAGAGAAGAACACATAACAAGATGTATGCACGACTATATATACATACATAAGGAGGAATAATCCTATGTGTCATAGGAATATCTCCAAGGGATATCTCCATATACATGTCTATATGGAATATACCTACACAAAGAATATCTAATTCTCACCAACTTAAATCAAATCTCAAATGGAACAAACATGCAACGACTATTGCTGGTGGTAATATGCCAGGCAACAAATTAAATCAGCTTGAGCATTCGAAAGGAATCTATATCGATTATCAGCAAAAATCGATTTATATTGCTGATTTTGGGAATCATCGTATTGTTAAATGGAAATTAGGCGAAAATAAGGGACAAGTTGTTGCTGGAGGAAATGGTTCAGGAAACAGAATCGATCAATTGACTACGCCAACGACGATGATCGTCGATCAGAAGAATAAGTTTTTAATTATTTCTGATTATGGAAACAGAAGAGTTGTTCAATGGTCATTAGAAAATCAACAAGATAAACGAATTCTTATTGAAAATATTGATTGTGTAGGATTGATGATGAATGAAAATGGAGATTTGTTTGTTAGTGATGATAAGACCGATGAAGTAAAACGATGGAGAAAAGGTGAAAAAAAAGGAACAATTGTTGCAGGTGGGAATGGTCGAGGTGATCAACTTCATCAACTCAATAATCCGACATTTATCTTCATCGATCGACATGACACACTTTATATCTCAGATTGGGGAAATAGTCGAGTGATGAAATGGATGAATGATTCAAGAGAAGGTACTGTTGTTGCTGGTGGACATGGTTTTGGAAATGGTTTAGAACAATTGTCACGTCCAAATGGATTAATTGTTAATGAAATTGGTGATGTTTATGTGGTTGACTCTAATAATTGTCGAATAGTTTGTTGGCCTTTGACATCAAAACAAGGTCTTATTATCATTGGAGAAAGAGGCAGAGGAGAAAAATCAGATCAATTAAATGTTCCAATTGGTTTAGCATTCGATCAGGAAAATAATCTTTACATTGCCGATTTCTCAAATCATCGAATCCAACGATTTGATATTGATAAAAATTAATTAAAAAAAATAAAATTTTGTTCATTTTTTAAACGAATTTGTCGAATAAATTCAACTGAAAAAGCTGTTCGACGTAATCCCTTCGGGATAAAAATGTGAAACACGAACAGAATTCAAAAACCCATGTAATGTCAGAGAAACGTGGACGGACATCAACACGCAAAATTCACAACATTTAACTCGAAAGTGACTGTCACTTCTTCCAGGTCAATCAATCGGACATCGAATGGAATCATTCGATAAAATTGGATAGGGTTCTTCCTGACAAAATAGTATCAGATTACAACCGTCAAAGCACCTAGAGATTCCGTCAATATTCGACGATCAAAACTGGCACAAAGTTTTTTCCGCTCACATCAATATTCAAAGTTGATAATCACTTTTTACGTTTTGTTTAAATGAGATATTTTTCTATCACAAAGTTAGATTTAAGTCCTTTCCTGTAGGATATTGCCAGACTCGGTTTCGACAAAGTCCGCTTGCCTTTTATCACCAGGAATTCGATAATTTCCTATGAAAACATGCAGATTCTGATAAATTCAATCTCGAATCCAACGGTTTTTGATAGATTACGACTGGATTAGGTTATGGTATTCCCCTACCTGAGTTTTAATGTCTGTTACGTCTGTAATGCTAGGTTGCTATGATGTTTGTCACGTCTGTGGAGAGGGGGCTGGGGCACTGGGTGCAAATTTTCTACCCTTAAACTTCAACATAGGCCTTCGATTTTTCAAAAAATTTTAAAAAATTGAGAAATAATCGAAAAATATTGTCTGTACGTAGACCATGTTTTCTTCCTATTTGATTGAATAAAAATAAAAATGTGTGTTTATGATTTATTTCTCAATTGTGAGGCGTCACCACTAAACAGCATTGGTATCGTTTAAAATAAATAAGCTATAACACGACCGCTCCTATCCTTACATGCAAACAATGAAAGGTCAAATATATACGATGACTGCTATGTGCTGATATCAACATCATATCATTTCACGAAACACAAAGCAACAGTCGACATGGAACGATTACCGTGCGAATTAATACATAAGATCCTTATGTACATCAATGAACCGTTAGACCTTGTTCGAATGTCGAATACTTGTCAGCATTGGCGATCTTCTATTCTGAACGATGAGTATTCTCTCAATCAATGATTTTCTCGATCATTGGAATACTCATAACAATCATTTGATGGTTGCTGGCCTAGCTACCGAAAAAAATGCCAACAACTATCAATGTCATATAATATCGATGAGTCGTTATTTCCTGTTAATCTTCGATCAAATGAGTGGCATGTTCTACCTTGGTCTCTTTCAAGTTATTTATCTCATATCTATGATTCTTCTATTTATTATTATCCTATTTCACTCTTTCGTTCGCCTCATTGCTTCGTTTTTTGGCTTTTCTTGCCTCGTCCAGGTTGGTTTAAAATAGAAATTATGAACTTGAGCGTGGAAGGTGTGGTTATCTGGCGCAATGGTAATAAAGAATATTCTTACGGCAAAGGAAAACGCATATCAATCGGTGATCGATGGACAATATCTGTCAAAAATCAGCCGGCACGAGATGTTTCCCGTCAAGGCGAACAAAAATATTATTACTCAACGAAACGTTCTATTGTTTTGCAGAAGTAGCCAACATGCATTTGAAGCACTCAATGCAGCTCGTATTGCTGATTTTATTGGTTTGAAACGATGTTTGACATTTGTGGAAATTCAAGCTATTCTTCAACAGCAAATATCAATCGAACGAGTCAAAGTCGGAACTTATATAAAAAACAACGAACTACATCAAATTATCTCTCACAACAATTTCAATTTTTTCTCACTGAAATCTATTTTCTTATTTGCTTTTATACTTCTCATCTTTATCATTAGCTGTTTTCTTTTCAAATATCTCGTCAACTGAAATTCGATAGATACGCGAACATTAGCAATGAGTTGTTCGGACTAAACTAAATTTTCGTAATTGCATTAAAAGAAAATAGTTTTTAGTTTTATTTTTCTTCAAAACTAATTTTTAGCTACACAGATACGATTGTTCTGTTTAAATCTTTATCATATTATGAAGCTAAACCTTCGACATCAGAAATTCTTCGCAATACTTTCCAATTTAAACAATTGTTTTCTCCATTTTGGATTCAAAGAAGAATGATTTTTCAAATAGATATCTTACATCATGATATCAGATATTCGATTCGTCCATATCAGTACATAAGTCCTGTGAACGTCAACTTCGAATAGAAATCTTCGTTAAACCAGTTTTCAATGATAATTATATTCGATTTCTTTCAAAAAAAGAGTCAGTGAATCCCTCAGATGAGCACTACTTGTAAATTTAAATGAATTATAAGACTTCTTATATGAATTTTTTTGTTGAGACATTTATTGAATGAAAGGAGAAAAAATATGTTGTAATCTTGTTTATATAGCATATGTATAACAAGTACTGATTCATTCAACTCTGTCTTCTTGTTCCTCTAATACTTGTTGTATACCAAAATTTAAATTTTCCAATTGTGTTTCATATTGTTTTAATTGTCGAAAATCTGCTCGAAGTTCATTTAAACGTTTTTGCGTTAATGTATACAAAATACCATTGCCAACTATTAATGCTCCAAACAGACCAATTACAACAGTACTTGCAATTTTCACAGGATTCGATAATGAATCGAATACTGAAAGTAATTGAATTATATTTCCTACTGCCATAACTCCATTGGACATACCACTAGCAAATTGACCATCAGCAACGAGATCGAGTCGCTGAATGACACCATCAATTTTAAACTGCAACTTATTAATCATACGAAATATTTCATTGTATTTATTATTTAATCTATTCGATTGAAGCACAAGACGATTGACTTGTCGTGTATTGATTGTTTCATTTAATCTCTCGCATAAACTTTTAAATTCTTCAATTTTTTGTTCTATACTTGCAAAATCTATTTCATTTTCGTGTAAATTTTTTGCAGCTTTTATTTCTTTCCATGTATTATATAATTTGACCATTTCAAGAACCACTATACCAGCAGAAACAACTGCTGATGTAAGTATAAAATTGTCTGCCATGGATTTTTTCACATCTGCTAATGAATTTAGTACATCTTTTTGTAATTTATCTACACCTTCACTTGTCATCGTTTTTGCAACTTCTGGAAGATTTTGTACATTCACACCACATTTTGGTAAAGTACATTGATCGGATATTAGAGTAGCGTTTTTTCTTTGAAAATCAACAAAGCTTGAGAGCTTTTGTTCAGTACTAAGATTTGGTGATGAAATTATGCCTACAGCATTGTCGACGACAGCTGCATTCGATCGATAATTTTGATAAGTAACAAGCTTTGTGCCAAAATCTGTACCGTATTTAAGTACAGGGACAGCCCAGTCAGGTACGTTACGTTGGCTATTACTATTTGCTTTAGTAGTAGTAGTAGTAGTGGTAGTGGTAGATTGATCATTTGTTGATTCGGAATTTTGTTGACTCATCTCTGTACAATGAGAAGAAAAATATTGTATTATTGCTTTAATCTATATCGCTTATATATACGTATCTTATATTAAAGTTTTCTTCGACTTTAAATGAAAGATAAATTTTACTTGGAAATTACCAACAGGAGACTCATAAAAACAAAAAATTTCTCAACGACTTTTCTTTCTGTTCTGTGTACCTTTATGAATCATAAAATCTATTGGGTTTTTTGTTTTGCTTTGAGGGTGAGGGATATGCGTTCGTATTTCGTGTTGTAGGCTTTTTCCAACAGACTTGATAATAGACGTGAGACTATCTTGGTCATCAAATGAGTTTCAACTGGAATGATAAATGACCTATGAAAACAAAAGTTATTCGGGTCAAAATAAATTCAAACTCAAATTCAGATCAGAAACAGAAAAGTATAATCATCTCATATTCTTGACTACTCTTTTTCAATTCGAACTATTCGACTTGATTTTATAGAATTTAATTTCTATTTGAGTAAGATTCGATCTGAACGACGTTATTTTGATTGTTTGACAATGAATTTTGAAAGATTTTCAAGACTGACATTTCAATAATCAATTGGAACTTTATTCCTTTTCGATTTAAAAATCACAAGCAAATACTTCTGTTATTCTCTTATAGAAGGCTTAAGGAAATTTTCTTTTTTATGAGATGATAGAGAAAATGAAGATTCTTTTATCCTCACCTCAAATACGCACAAGAAAACATTTAAAGATACATTATCATCAAGGCAAAATTGATTTTAATTAGAAACGATATAGTTTTGAAAAAAAAAGATTTGATCATATTTAGAAAATAGTTATTTCGAATTGTTCGTATTTGAACATGTTCGATATATCAGATTCGGACATCGCTACACCACGTTTTCAACTGTTGTGTTTAAATAGTGTTTTGAATTTGATCATCCGTAGGAATTTCTTGTCAAATAGTAAGCCGTGTCTGATGTTCTAATTGAGGATAAGTAACACGATGAATGCATCGATCCATCAGTCTTTTAATCGATCTTTCAATTGAAGACCTTCAACTTATGAGAATACGCTCAGAGAAAATAAATCTAAATAAAAATGTGGAACACAATTGACTGCATTGGTGTCAAAACCAATTTCTGGTTGTGTTGAAGGATTTACTCGATGATTAAAATAATTAACAATATCCAACATGTTCCATTGAGATAATGATATAGAGCAGCCACAGATTTCCATGTTTGCTGAAATTCATCATCAGAAAAATATTGAGCTATGATATGACCATGTTCATTTGTCAATAATCGAATGGCTTTTTTTTTCTACCATATATTCTGATAGTCCAAGTCAAGCATGTGTATAAAAGGAGGAGGAATATCGTGGAATTATCTGGCAATATGTTTAACAATTACTGGTTGAGATCGAACTGTTTTTCGTTATTAACTCTGATTTTATTTTGTCGTTTTTGAAATTACATAAAAAAGAATTCTTTTTTCTTCAACTTGACGTCAATTTCTGAAGTATTCATCACATGGATTTAGGTTCCCACATTGTTATCCTCAATTTTCACAGTTTTAGCTGCTTTCAATAGCATATACTTGCTGGTAAATACAAATTCTTTTTGTCCAGTGTGATATAGTTTCAAAAGAATATCTTTATATTTGTGCACACTAAAATTTTCAATAACCCATGGTACAGCATGCAAGTAAATAATCAATGCGCCAATATCTTTAAAAGCTAAATAAGTTGTAGATTCTTGTGCTTGAACTATTTTCATAGATGGTGCTTGAAGATTCACCAGATCAGACGCATAGGAAAGATTGAAATACGGCCATTTTGCTTGTTGACAAAAGAGTTCAACTAAATCTTGATTGGATTTACCATCAACTTGCTGCGTTATGAATATTCCGGTTTCATTCTTAAGAAGACGGTCTACTTCTCGAATATTGTAACATGTATGACGAGATATAATCAAATCAAACTTAGACCAATCATTTGGAAATGGTAAAAAGCTATTCAAACTCGCAGATTCACTTTGAACAACATTGAAACCATAGGATATTAAACGTTGTTTAGCTAATAAAAAATTCGGTTCATATGATTCTGTTGCATAAACGGTCAATTTTCTTCCTTTGACAGGTAGTTTTCGTAAAAGTTCCTCCAGAAATTCTCCCCCGCCAGTTCCTAAATCCAGCAAGTAAATTTCGTCAATGTTGTTATCACTACTTGAATCAATAAGCTTTTCGAGTGTTTGACAAATAACTTCTGTATAATCCCAGCCTAAGTTTTCTTTCGACGTATTAAATGACATTCGTCCGTTCGATACTAATGAAGAAAAATCCCAACCACGAAAATGTTCTTTCCATGTTGATTCTTCACGTAACCAACTATCAATAAAAATCTGATCGTGTGTCATAAAACAAGAAAAAGAATCTCTCTAGGTTATTCCCTTTTCTGAAAGAAAGGGTTATACGCGAAAAATTCGCTCTAAAAATGCATAAAGTTTGTCTGTGTGTCCGTCCCAAACCAATCAGA
>JGI26536J50258_1002345_pt1 | contig 12179 bp, 8 predicted proteins | sample ThiBiot_750_plan_FD_50258 | JGI IMG/M metagenome (IMG submission 50258)
AGGCGCGCGGGCGCACGCGCAGTATGGGCGGGGCCTGGCGGCGCTTGTACTCGCTGCGGAAGATCATGCGCTTGACGCGGTCAACCAGCTCGGCCCCGCCGGGCTGGCCCAGCAGCTGGGTCACAAAACGCTCGGCCGTGCCGTACTCGGCGGTGGACAGGTGCCGGCCCTCGATGGCGTATTTGAGGATTTCGTCCAGCACCGCATAGGGCGGCAGGCTGTCCTCGTCCTTCTGGTCGGGCGCCAGCTCGGCCGAGGGCGGCTTGTCGATGATGGCCTGGGGAATCAGCTCGCGGCCCGCACTGTGGTTGATGTGGCGCGACAGCTCGAAGACCTCGGTCTTGTACAGATCGCCCAGCAGGCCCAGGCCGCCGTTGGTGTCGCCATACAGCGTGCAGTAGCCCACCGAGATCTCGGACTTGTTGCCCGTGGTCAGCAGCAGGTGGCCGAAGGCGTTGGAGTACTCCATCAGCGTGGTGCCGCGGATGCGTGCCTGCAGGTTCTCCAACGGCAGGCCCTGCAGCGGCTGGCCGAAGCTGGACTCGAACTGGCGCGCATAGCCGTCGACCAGCTCGCGGATCGGGTGCTCGTGCAGCGTGATGCCCAGGTTGCGGCACAGGATCACCGAGTCATCGACCGAGCCGCTCGACGAAAAGCGCGAGGGCATGGTGACGGCCACCACGTTGTCCGCGCCCAGGGCCTCGGCCGCCAGGGCCAGGGTCAGCGCGCTGTCTATGCCGCCCGAGCTGCCGACGACGGCGCGCGTGAAGCCGCAGCGGCGCGCATAGTCGCGCAGGCCCAGCACGATCTGGCGGCGGTAGAACTCCATGGTGGGCAGGCCTGCGGCCGGCACGCTCATGCAGGGCTGGCCGGCCGCGTCGAGGAAGCGTCCGTCGCCGAACTGCAGCGTGCGCAGGTCCTCCACGAAGCGCTCGGCCTCGAAGACCACGCCGCGCCCGGGCTCCACCGCGAAGGAGGCGCCGTCGAACACGATCTGGTCCTGCCCGCCGATCTGGTTCACGTAGAGGATGGGCAGGCCGTGGCGCGTGGCCGCCTGGCCGAAGATCTCGTGGCGCTGCTCGCGCTTGCCCAGGTGGCTGGGGCTGGCGTTGATGCTGACCACCAGGTCGGGCGCGGCGTCGGCCATGCGCGCGAAGGGGTTGGTGGCGTAGTCGGCACCGGCGTCGTTCCAGCCGTCCTCGCACACCAGAAAGCCCACCTGGGCCTGGCCTATGCGCAGCACCTTGGCCGCGTCGGGGCCGGGCTCGAAGTGGCGGCGTTCGTCGAAGATGTTGTAGGTCGGCAGCAGCTGCTTGTCGTAGCGCAGGCGCACCGCGCCGTCCTTGAGCACCAGCAGGCTGTTGTGCAGCGGCTTGCCCGGCCCGCTGGCGCGCGTGGGCGCGCCGATGACCCAGTGCAATTGCGGCCACTGGCGCGTGGCCTGCAGCAGCTGCTGCAAGCCTTGCTCCAGGCGCTCGCGAAAGGCGGGCTCGTCCAGCAGGTCGCCAGGGTAGTAGCCGCACAGCGACAGCTCGGGAAAGACCAGCAGGTCGGCCTGCGCGTGCGCGGCGCGGGCAGCGGCCTCGGCCATGCGGGCCACGTTGCCGGCGATGTCGCCGACGGTGGGGTTGAGTTGGGCGATGGTGATGCGCAGCATGAATGGAGCCTTGGCGGTGTCAGGCGGTGTCGGGCGGTGTCAGACGGCGACAGGCTGGGCCAGGCCGAAGACCTGGCGCAGATAGGCCAGATAGGTTTCGTCGTTGCACAGCGTTTTGCCCGGCGAGTCCGAGATCTTGGCCACGGGCTGGCCGTTGGCGTGGGTGAGCTTCATCACGATGTTGATGGTCTCCAGCCCCATGTCGTTGGTCAGCCGCGTGCCGATGCCGAAGCCCAGCTGTATGCGGTCGGCAAAGCGCTGGTACAGGGCCAGGGCCGTGTCCAGGTCCAGGCCGTCGGAGAACACCAGGCGCTTGGCCTGGGGGTCTATGCGCAGCTTCTGGTAGTGGGCGATGGCCTTCTCGCCCCAGGCATACGGGTCGCCCGAGTCGTGCCGCAGCCCGTCGAAGAGCTTGGCGAAATACATGTCGAAATCGGCCAGGAAGGCATCCATGCCCACGGTGTCGGTCAGGGCCACGCCCAGGTCGCCCCGGTACTCCTGCACCCAGTCCTCCAGCGCGGCGATCTGGAAGTCGCGCAGGCGCACGCCCTGGGCCTGGTAGCTCTGCAGGTACTCATGGGCCATGGTGCCTATGGGCACGATGCCGAAGTCGCGCGCCAGCAGCACGTTGGACGTTCCCTTGAACCACTGCGCCGTCTGCGTGGCAAAGGCCTGGACCACCTCGCGCTGCCAGGCGCCCGAGAAGCGCCGGCGCACGCCGAAGTCGAACAGCTCGAAGGGATTGCGCAGCCTGGCCTCGCAGGCCAGGTGGCGCAGGCGCTCGATCTTGCCGGCCAGGCGCCTGCGGCCTTCGGCCAGCGCCGCCTCGGCGTCGAAGCGCCGGAAATACAGCTCGTTGACGATGGCCAGCACATAGATCTCGAAGCCCATCACATGGACCTGGGGGCCCTTGGCCTCGATGTGCAGGGTGTCGCCATCGGCCCAGGCACGGATGAAGGCGCGCTGGAACTGGAAGATGCGCAGAAAGTCGATGAAGTCGCTCTTCATGAAGCGCAGCCCGCCCAGGTAGGCCAGGTCTTCGGGCGTGAAGCGCAGCGCGCACAGGGCGTCCAGCTCGCGCTCCACCTCGGGCAGCAGCTCGGCCAGCGGGAAGGCCGTCTTCGTGCGGCAGACGAATTCGTACTCGGCCTCGGTCTGGGGATTGCGGTGCAGCATGGCCTGCCACATCGTGAATTTGTAGAGATCGGTGTCGAGCAGGCTGGTGATGATGGGAGCCATGGTGCGATGCTGGGGAAACAGGAAAGGGGGCTGCGCGCGTGAAGGCGGTCCGCCCCTACAGGTGGAGTTCTTGGCTGGAGGCCAGCCGCAATCCGCGGGCCTGCATGGCTGCAAGGAAATCATGGTGCGCGGACTCGAAGCCCGGCACCGGGCTCATGGCGTCGTGCATCAGCACGATGCGCTCAGGATGGGGAAGGTGCTCGACCAGATGCTCGACCGTGGAGCGCACGCAGTGACTGCTCGCCTCGCCCGCGACCACCAGCATGTCTGCCTGGGCCAGCCGCTCCAGCAAGGCCGTATTCAGCAAGGTCGCCGGATCGGCCGGGTCGGGGACCTCGGCCAGCAGCGCGCTGTAGTGCTCGGTCCAGGGATTGAGCCCCTTGAAAACGTTGTACACGGCGCGCTGGCACTGCTGCTGCCAGTCGCCGCAGGCCGCCAGCACATCGGCATGGATACCATGGCCCCAGCTGCCCACTTCGCAGTGCACGGGCCAGACCATCAGCGTGTAGCGGCTGTTGGCTTCGAGTGCATCCAGATATTCCAGGCTGCGCTGCAGCGCCTCGGCGTTGCGTGGCCGGAACACCCCCGCCCGCACCTGCGCCGCCGTGATCGCGGTGAACGGCGCCACATCGCCGCTGTCGTCGCCATTGCCCTGTTGCCAGAAAGCCGGATGGGCGATGTCGTAGCGCTGGTGCGAGTCCAGCGTCACCGTGATGGCGTCCACCTTCGCCCCCTCGCGCCGTATCCAACCGGCAAGCCGCTGCATGTCGGCATGGGCGCCCGCCACGGGAAGGCTGGGACGTTGCCGGGCAGGACACCAGTCCTCAGGCAGATCGCAGAAGTCGTTCTGGGGGTCTATGACCAGGAGCTGGGTGGTGGAAGATGGCATATATGAGGGTGCACGCAAGCAACAGTGCGTGGTCGGTGCATCAGGTCAATGCTTCAGTGTAGTGCTGCAGGAGCGTCGCCTGTCACCAAGGCTTGATCCTTCCGCTTCTGCAGGGGCTGTGAAATACGGTGCCACATCCCTGTCAAGGCCAGGGCGAAACGAGAGGGGGAAGCGACTTCGGAACATGAAGCGGAACCTACAATGGGAGGTTTTACGTATTCCCTGGGTGGTTTGGACCGTTTCATACGGCAATAGCGCTGGTTCCGGCCGTGCCCTGCATCAACCGAATGCTTTCATTCGGTAGCTTTTGATTATCAATATGGCTTCCCTTCAGGTAACAACGACTTTCATGGGCATAGGGTTGGCCGCGCTGATCCTGTACCTGATCCGGCGCGACCATCTCTACCTCATGCACGGCCTGTTCTGGGTGGTCGTTGCCGTTGCCGCCGTCGTGCTGGGCGTCTGGCCCGGGATGATCAACCGCCTGGCAGCGGTGCTGGGCATCAGCTATCCGCCGGCCATGCTGCTGCTGCTGGCCAGCATCGTCCTGCTCATCAAGGCCTTGCATGCCGACATGGTCAACACCCGCATCGAGCGCGATGTGCGGCGGTTGAATCAGCGGTTGGCGATGCTGGAGGCGGATGCTGAGGATTTGCGTCTGCCTCTTTCTAACAAGACCCCGTCATGAGCACCCCCTTGCTTCCCGTCATCTTTTGCGGCGGCTCTGGAACCCGCCTGTGGCCGCTTTCCCGTGAGAGCTACCCAAAGCAATTTTTGGCGCTTCACGGGGACGGTATCTCTATGTTGCAGAAAACTGTCGAGCGCTTAGACGGTATGGCCGAACATATACCGAAGGCTGCTCCCGTCGTGATCTGCAATAACGAGCACCGTTTTTTGGCCGCGCAACAACTGCAGGAGACTGGAATAGAGGGCGCCAGGCTGGTGTTGGAGCCTGTTGGTCGAAACACGGCTCCGGCTTTGACCCTGGCGGCCCTGATTGCAGAGCCCGGCACCGTCATGCTGGCCATGCCTGCAGATCATGTCATGACCAAGCTTTCGGACTTTCACGATGCCGTGTCTGTGGCTTGGCAACTTGCAAAGGAAGGCTCTATGGTGACGTTTGGCATTGTGCCCAGCCGTCCCGAGACTGGTTTTGGCTACATAGAGAAGGCTGAAGCTATCGATTGCGGTGCATTCGCGATAAGCAGCTTTACTGAGAAGCCGAGTCAGGAACTGGCAGAACGCTATGTGAGAAGCGGCAATTATCTCTGGAATAGCGGTCTTTTCATGGTGCGAGCAGACGTGTGGCTTAAGGCTGTCGCAGAGCTGCAACCGCAGATTCTGCACGCTTGTCGAGCCTCGATAATTCAAAGCAGCCAAGATATGGACTTCATCCGTCCCCATGGCGAGCTCTTCGCTGGATGCCCTTCAAACTCGATCGATTACGCAGTAATGGAGCATTTGCCAGGTAACAAAGATCTGGGAATACCTGCATCGGTGGTGCCGCTGGACGCGGGCTGGTCGGACCTGGGGGCCTGGGACTCTCTGTGGGACGTGTTGCCACGTGATTCATGTGGCAACGCCCACGTGGGCCACACGCTGGCTATTGACACTCAAAACAGCCTTCTCTTCTCGGAGAGTTGCCTAGTGACTACCGTTGGAGTGGATAACCTAATCATCGTGGAAACTCCAGATGCCGTCCTAGTGGCTGACAAGAGCAGGAGTCAGGATGTAAAAAAGATCGTCACCGAATTGAAGGCGCAAAATCGGCAGTTGGCAGCCTCGCATCGTAAGGTACATCGCCCCTGGGGTTGGTACGACAGCATAGACCGCGGTGACCGCTTCCAAGTCAAGCGTATCGTTGTCAATCCTGGATCCAAGCTTAGTCTTCAGATGCATTATCACCGGGCTGAGCATTGGATCGTAGTGAAAGGAACTGCAGAAGTGACTAATGGCGATAGAACTTTCCTGCTTGGGGAAAACGAGTCCACTTTCATACCTGTCGGACATATTCACCTTTTATCAAATCCAGGAAAACTACCGCTTGAAATTATCGAAGTACAGTCGGGCGCGTACTTGGGCGAAGACGATATTGTTCGCATTCAGAGCGAATACTAGTTTGTTAAGAAAAATCAATTCATCACTATATGGTTTTAGACAGTGTAAATATATTCACTCCTATAAGAGTATTTTTTAAATACAAAGGGCTTATTGCGGATTTGGCTAAGCGAGAAATTGTAAGCCGTTATAAAGGGTCGATTGCTGGATTGCTTTGGTCTTTTTTAAATCCATTGTTGATGCTGGCTGTTTATACCTTTGTGTTTAGTATAATATTTCAATCTAAATGGTCGGGTGGTAATGGGTCGAGAACAGAGTTTGCATTGGTTTTATTTGCTGGATTGATAATATTTGGATTATTTTCGGAAGTGATCAGTCGTGCACCAGTACTAATTATTGGTAATATTAACTATGTTAAGAAAATAATTTTTCCCATTGAGATATTGCCGTATATTGCGTTGGCTTCGGCCTTTTTTCAATTTATGGTGAGCACTTTTGTTTGGATAATATTTTATATTATTTTCTTTGGCGTTCCGCATGCAAGTATTTTTTTGTTGCCAATTACTCTTTTGCCATTGATATTGCTCACTTTGGGGATCTCGTGGATTCTTGCATCATTAGGTGTTTACATTCGAGATACGCCGCAGTTTGTTGCAATAATAATCACAATACTTATGTTTCTATCTCCTATTTTCTATTCGACGACTTCAATTCCCGTTGAGTACAGAAAATTGCTAGAGATTAATCCGCTGACCTTTTCAATAGAAACTGCTCGCGACGTGATGCTGTGGGGGAAGTCTATTAATTGGAAGGCATGGTTTCAGCAAGCTGTCGTGTCAGCATCCGTCTTTTGGATAGGGTTTGCTTGGTTTCAAAAAACCAAGGGAGGGTTCTCTGATGTCCTTTAAATCTATCATTGAAGTCGAAAATATAAGTAAGTGCTACGAGATTTACAAAAAACCGCTTGACCGTCTGAAGCAATATGCCACTCAGGGAGTGGGGGCTATTAGTCAAAGCTCGAAAAAAAAATATTATCGTGAGTTCTGGGCATTGAGAGATGTTTCTTTTAAGATTGGCAAAGGGGAAACGGTTGGTATTATTGGGCAAAATGGCAGTGGTAAATCTACGTTATTACAACTTATTTGCGGCACATTAAAGCCAACCAGTGGTCGCGTCAAAGTTAATGGCCGTATTGCTGCGCTGTTAGAATTGGGTGCTGGATTTAATCCTGAATTCACTGGACGCGAGAATGCATATCTCAATGCGGCAATTTTAGGTATTCCTCGTGAGGCTATGCATTCACGAATGCAAGATGTTCTGGAATTTTCCGAACTAGGGGATTTCCTTGAGCAACCAGTTAAAACCTATTCCAGCGGCATGTACGCACGCTTAGCGTTCGCTGTTGCTATCCATGTGGATCCGGAAATCTTGATTGTTGACGAGGCATTGGCTGTCGGGGATGCTCGCTTCATTGCTAAATGTATGCGTCGGATAAAGGATATACAAGCACAAGGTGCATCTATCTTATTCGTAAGCCACGATGTTGGATCTGTTCGAACCTTGTGTCAGCGAGCTATTTGGATTAATCAAGGTAAACTGATTGATGATGGAGATGTTTTTCCCGTTACTGGCCAATATATGGCGTATATGTTTCGCGATGAGGTGGTTGAAGAACAAAAAAGAATGCAGGATGAAGATGTTTCTACGAGTATGCCTGCCTTGTCGGATCGAATAGATTGTCCAGCATTGGAAAATACTAAAGATGATTTTCTCAAGCCAATCAACCATTGGGGTTCTGAGGTTGGTATTGTTAAAGTCGCAGAGCTTTTGGATGCCAGTCAAGTCAGGAAAAATGTATATGCTTGGGGCGAGTCACTTAAAGTTGTTATAGAAGTGGCACTGCCTTCTCATTTGCCTAAAGAGAATATCAGCTTGGCATTTTCTATCAAGGATCTGAAAGGAACAGATCTTATCGTGTCGACTACGCATGATTTCACCAAACTTGATTTCTCAAAGGGAGAGTGCTTTAAAGTATCTTTTGACTTTACTAACTATCTTACAGCGGGAAAATATCTTTTGGTTGTAGCTGTGGAGAATAGAGAAAATAAAGATATCCACTACTATGAATATATAGAGGGAGTTCAGTATTTTGCCTCCGAATCGGAGCATCGCCTGTTTGGCGTATTCCAGCCTTCTGTCACACAATCATCCATTCAGCTAGTGCCATGACTACCGATAAAAAAATCAATTCTCAACCCTACTGGGATATGCGCTTTGTCACTGACTGGGAAAAAATGAGTGGTCCTGCTCAATCAAGAGAATTTTCTTGGCTTGCTGTGAATCAATTACCTGAGTGGATTTTTCAAGCCCTGCAGCGAGATGCTCTGACATTAGTGGATTGGGGTTGCGCGCAAGGAGATGGTACGGATGTGTGGGCTAGTCAAATGCCAGTCGCAAATATTTGCGGGGTGGATTTTTCTGCTCCCGCGATAGAACAGGCATCTAAGAGATATCCTGCCATAAATTTCAAATGCCAGAATTGGCTCAACCCGAGTCAAGATACTTTAGATGAGTATGATATCGTGTTTTCATCGAACACACTGGAGCATTTTTCTAATCCATATGAAGTATTGCGACGCATAACTGAGCATGCTAGAAAAGCCATAGTGCTGCTACTGCCTTACCAAGAGTTCCAGAGGATTGATGAGCACGAGTTTACTTTTCTTGCGAAAAATATTCCTACTAAATTGGCTAACGGTTTTTCTTTAGTGTGGAGTAAGGTTTCTGGACCACATAAATTTTGGGCAGGGGAGCAAATACTCTTAATTTATGGCAAAGATCAATGGATTTCTGAGCAGAAACTGACGTTAAACGATGTTTTTATAGATAAAAATAATATAAATAGCCAGAGCCATGAATTGCATCGCCAACATGAGGAAATTGCTGAACTGAACCAGCGCCTAAAAGGTCTTAAGGACAATAGCCAAAGCGCACAAGCTGAATTTGAAAAGCGGTTAGCTGATGTCATCCACACAAGTCAAGAAGCACAAGCTGGATTGGAGAAACGGTTAGCTGATGTCATCAACACCAGGCAAGGGGCAGAAGCTGAACTTGAGCGGCGGTTAACGGATGCGATCCATGCCAGTAAAAGCGCACAAGCTAAGGTCGAAATACTTGAAAAATCCATTGCTGAACATTCAAGACGATCTGAAAGAAATCTGAAAAAAATCGAGAATCATGAGATTGAGCTAAACTCTGCTGCCTTGGTTGCAGAGGAGATGCATCAAGCCAATGCTGAATTGCAAAACATCCTTGTTTCGCGTAATGCAGAAATTGAAAAACTGCAAAAAGAACTACAGAATTTCAGGACATCTGCCTCTTGGCGGATCACCCGGCCGTTGCGCGCTACTTATTCACACATAAGTAGACTAGGAACGCCTGTTTTTCTTAAGCTACCGCCACACATCAGGCGCAATATATTGCATAAGATCAATCCAACAATACATCCGATTGATCTACAGCAGGTGTCCTTGCCAACGGTGACTCATCCAGTTCTTTCGGAATATCCGAATCAGCGCCATAAAGGTATATATATAGCAGATCAAGCTCTTTTGGATGACGATCTAGTTATCATTGCCGGGGTGCCTTTTGATGATATCGGTGGCGGGCAGCGCTCTGCACAACTGGCTCGCTGCGCTTTGAAAACTGGGCGGCGAGTTACCTATATACATATCTATAAGAAGTTTGATTTTGAAGTCAATGATTATGTTGACTCTAATGTCTCCCTCTATGGATTGAATCATGTGCATATAGACTCCATTTCTCCGGACGCACTGCTTAAAAATATTTCCAGTAATGCAACTCTGTTAGTAGAGTTGCCTCACCGAGCTGCGTTGGAGTATCTGAATAAATTCAGCATTTGCGGTATGCGTACCGTATTTGAATTGATAGATGATTGGGAAACAAGTCTTGGCGGCGATTGGTTTAATCGGGATGTTTATTGCGAAATTGTAAAAAAATCTCAAATTGTGGTTGGTACAGCAAAGCTTCTAGTTCATCGCCTTAATAATTTGGGTCGTGACGATGCTTTATATCTACCTAATGCTGCGAATGAGTATATTTTCGATAAGTATAAAAGTTATACACGCCCTGATGATCTCCCGAGAAATGGAGGGATCGGCCTGTATTTCGGTTCGCTTTATGGTGAGTGGTTTGCTTGGGATTTCCTTGAAGAGGCGGCACGCAAAAACCCTAGTATTAACTTCGTGCTGATCGGTGATCGCCCGCAAAGAGAGAATCTTCCAAAAAATATTTATCTTTTGGGTTCTAAGCGCATTGAGGATTTGCCCGCCTACTTGGCGTACTCGGATTTCTGCTTGCTTCCATTTTCCCCGGGGAAGATCTCTGATGCTGTATCTCCCATTAAGGTCTTTGAATATTTGTTTGCCGGTAAACCTGTCGTCTCCACTGACTTGCCAGAAATAAATGGATACCCTGGCTTGATGATTGAGAAAAATCCAGAAGATTTTGCCCTGGCTTGCGCTAGGGTCATACATAGAGATAACAGTAGCATCAAGGAATATGGTGATCAGTTTATTTGGGAGAATTCATGGTTTTCTCGGCTTGATGTCATCACTGCAAAACCGGAAGTAACAAATTTTCGAAATTCAGTTAGTGTTGTAATTCTTATACATAACAATCGAAAAATCATTGAGCGGACGCTAGCCTCTTTGTTGCATCATTGCTCCGTATATATAAAAGAATTGATTGTTGTAGATAATTGCAGTACTGACAATGGTGCTGAATTTGTCCAAGAAAATTTCCCCTCGGCACAAGTGATTAAGAACCCCGTGAATGGTTGCGCATCCGGGCGTAATTTAGGGATCGCAGCTGCTACTGGAAAATATATCTCTTTCTTTGATTCCGACCAATGGTTTACTTCGTCAAGCTGTTTTGAAGAGGCTCTCTCTATTCTGAGTCGTGATGCCAATGTGGGTGCTGTTGGATGGGCTGCAGGTTGGTTCGATGCTGGTCGAACGGATTTTGGTGGAATGATCACGGACTATTGTCCTAATCGTGCCATGAATGCAAAGGCCATTCGTGAAGGCTATCGATCAGATATCGCATATTTGGGTACTGGTGGTTTTTTCACGCGAACGGCAGTGATCAATTCTACTCAGGGATTTGATACCGCTTATGACCCGACTTGCTTTGAAGATACAGATATTTCACTTCAGATAAAACAATTGGGTCTGGATATCTGTTATCGCGACTTGACGGGTATTCGCCATCAACCACATCAAACTACTAATGCCAGTGCTAGCTCTGATTCTTATGCAAATCTTTTTAAAAGAAATGCTGACTATTTCAGAGAGAAATGGAAGCATCGCAGCGATTTTTTTATTGATTACACTGAGTGAAAATGTCTAATATTCATACTTCAAAAAAGAATATTCTTTGTGTTGTAGGAACTCGCCCGGAAGCTATTAAGATGGCTCCGGTTATCATTGCTCTTAAAAAAGAGCCATGGGCACGGGTCCGCGTATTAGCTACGGCACAGCATCGCCAGATGCTGGATCAGGTATTGGATTTTTTCGGAGTGAAGCCTGATATCGATTTGAACATAATGCGGCCAAATCAAGCACTGACAGAGCTTACGGGACGTTTGCTCTTGGAGTTGGATGCGGTGCTTAAAGAAGAGAAGCCAGACGTTGTATTAGTTCAAGGGGATACCACTACGGTAATGACTGTAGCTTTGGCTTGTTTTTATCATAGGGTTCCGATTGGTCATGTTGAAGCTGGTTTGCGTACATGGGATATGCAGAACCCCTTCCCAGAGGAAGCAAATCGTGTAATTGCTGGAAAACTTGCTCGTTGGCATTTCGCTCCAACAGAAGAATCAAGAAAGAATCTTCTTAGGGATGGGATTGTGGATAAGGATATTATCGTGACCGGCAATACGGTCATAGATGCACTGTTAGCAACTGCTGAAAAGAAATTTGAGCTAGATTTGCCTTTAGATCCTGAAAAACGTCTTGTGCTTGTTACTTCACACCGTAGAGAAAATTTTGGTGAACCATTTAGGAGTATTTGTCGTGCGTTGAAGGAACTGGCTCGGAAGAATCCTGAGATTCAATTTCTTTATCCTGTTCACCCAAATCCAAATGTAAAGAATGTGGCTTATGAGTTTTTGAGTCAAGAACCCAACTTCCTTCTTTGCGAGCCTTTGGATTACGTGTCGCATCCCGTACGATCATATGGTCGCTTGTGAAACAGGTGCGGGTGGGTCTGGTACCAATCTTTCATGGCCTGCATCGGCGTACTGCTCTTGAGCGC
>JGI26536J50258_1002374_pt1 | contig 12098 bp, 9 predicted proteins | sample ThiBiot_750_plan_FD_50258 | JGI IMG/M metagenome (IMG submission 50258)
TCTCTCTCTCTCTCTGCACGTTGCTTGTCGAACATTTTCTCTTGTTCTCATCGCGCTGGCTCATTAATCTAAATCGAAAAAAATCACGAATTTTTTTAAAAATCTTTCTTCGAATTTTAGCTCTACGTTATCGACAAGATTCCTATCGACATATTATCGAAACAGTTCCATCAGCCAATCAGCCATCGCGTGCAAATCAACAATATCCACCGCCGAATCTTTGGCAGCCGAACGATTCGAACGGACAAACAACACAACAATTATTTATGCCAGGAATTCAACGGCCTTTTCCAGGTTTAGCATCTAATGTTCAACAAACGAATTTAAATTCGTCTTCAGCCGCAGCCGTCAGCACAAGCACAGCGTCTTATCAACCGACTAATTTGAACTATGTCGACGAGCAAAGCAATTTCAATCGACATTATTCGAATATCGATGCGATTGATTCGGGATTTCCGACACAATTTCAAACGGGAAGCAATTCAACGAATAGTTTTTATCCATCTCAGCGAACTCACACATCGCCGTCCACCACAGCTGCGACATCATTCACACAGTTTTTTAACTATGTTCCACCAAATCTGCATCATCATCATCACCATCATTTGTCATCGAATGTTGACGATGCGTCGTCTTTGCTTATTCAAAATCATAGTTTGACTTGATCGTCGTTTCGAATAGCTCGTTTTTGTTTGTGTGTGCGTGAGTCAAAAGAATCGATTTCTATACGCATATAGGAATAACAACAAACATATACATACATACGCACACATATTATCATTCGTTTCGAAATGCTTGTGTTGGTCGATTGTGTTTTGTTTGTTTTCGTCTACTTTTAATTTATTGTCAAACTGTTGGTTTTCTTTTCTTTCGTTTCATTTCCTTTTTCTTCTTTTTCTCTCTCTCTCTCTCTCTTGTTTTGGTTTTGTTGCTATCTTCTTTATTGCGTTATTCTTATCGCAGTGATCTTCATTTCTCACGATGGACAACAGTTTTTTTTCTTTTCTTTTCTTTTCTTTTCCTCATCGAAAGTGTTTTTGTGAGATAATGAAGAACAACAATAGCGATGGTTTTTTCTTAGTTCTTTCTCTCTTTCTCTCTCTCTCTCTTGTATTTCATTGTAAATAGGGATTATTACTGATGTCACACATTGTTTGTCATTCGGATATATACATATATACATACATATTCTAACACAGAAAAGGCAATCAAAAACCAAAAAATAAGATTCCTCTTCGATTTCAAAGATATTCGATTTATCGATGCAAGATTCTTCCACATAGACAGAGAGAGAGAAAGAGAAATAGGATAAATCAAATAAACATACACGAAAGCTATGTTTGTACTTCGAGACATTTAACCTTGAAAGGATAAGAAATCGGGACGATTGATTGACTTTGTGCGCTTTTATTTCTTGTTTTTTTTCTCTATCTCTCTCTCTCCTTCTTCACTCACGTGTTTGTATAGTTTTGTATGACGCTTTCGAAGTGTGTGCGTGTGTGTGTAAGACAAAGAATTTTGAATACAAGCAAAACGAACAACATAACCTTATTNAAAAAATTGTTTCTTTTCTTCTTCTGTTCTTTCAAGATGAGATTGATTTAAATTTTTATGCAATAATGTTCTTATTAATTATTATACTTAGTTATCTTCTTGGATGTGCATCAACAGTTGCTTTGATATTGTATTTCTATACACGTTACACATCAAATCGACCGGTAGTTATCAATGAAAAACAAGACGAACAATTTTCATTATTTCATCCACTGTCCGAAGTAAGATCACTCGAATTTCGTCAATCAAAATCGAATTCGTTTGATTTAGAACGAACGAGCAAAGAATTCGGCAGTCGATGCTGTTAATTATCTTCTACAATTTCTATTTCAAGAACTAAAAGATAGTTCTCGATTGAGACGTTATATAATGCATAAATTGAATACGGAATTTAAAGAATTAAAAAATAGTCGAACGGGAAAAATCTTTCTTCACAATATTGTTGTATGTTAAACACTCTCAATTGAGAAGTAATTTGCCTATAAGAAAAGAAATCGTCAATATTCTAGATTCAGAATTTCTCAATTGGAAATGAATGTCCAGTATTTAGTGATATTCAACTCGAACGACAAGAACGTGATGAACGTCAGTTAATAAAAGTAGAATACATGAGACATGTTTTTGTTTTTTGGTTTTGCAAAAGAAGACAAATCTCTTGTCTAGGCATTTGTTGCTCGACTTGATGCAGATTATAAAGATGGTTTCTCCGTTACACTTGATATCACATTATTATTTGGTCATAAATGTTTATTATACATTAAAGTTAAACGTATACAAGGAAATTTACGTTTAGAATTACGTCGAGAACCATTTTGTCATTGGTTACTTGTCTTTCAAGACGAACCATTGATTGATTTCGAAGTGAAATCATCATTTGCAACTGTTGAAAGTCCGCAATTAGCTCAGATTATAACACAACAGTTACGTCGTGCAATCAAACGTAAACAAACATGGCCAAGTTATAAAATTCGTTATCAACCATTTTTTGCTACATCAAAACAATCTCTACCAACTGAAATTCTTACTGCATCGGGCAAAAATGTTGTTCCTGGTACATTCGAAATTTTAATTAAATATTGCGATCGTTTGTCGATTCCATTGGCAATATTTGATAAGCAAAAACTTGCATCGGAATTAGTTTTTCTAACGATTAATGTGCATGAAAAGACCTGTGCAGATTATTTACGTATTAAACGAGAACAATGGTTGACAAAAGAAATTGAATTCGTTCGAAATTTAACGAAAATGTCAATTAAAGAAGTCAATTATATGGATCGAACTGAATTGTTAATTGAAGATTTCGAACCTCTACCAAACGGACTCGAAGATAGTCAAGCATTTAAAACTGGTCTTGCAGAAAAAAATCTTTTTCTATTAAAAGTACGAGGTGAAGATGTTAAAACATCGAAACAAACTCAACGTTTACTCAAGTCAAAATCGAATCCTACAATACAAGATGCTTCAGCATCATCGTCATCGATTTCTACACTTGCAAATGAAGATAAAATTTCGATTGTTATCGGCATGCCTTTACTACATAGTGTTCGTGTTGAATCAATCAAAGAATCTGAACAAGAAAAACAAACTTCAGCTTCGCCAGTGCTACCAACTCGAACCGATCCGCCAGTTATGACGTCTCCTACACTTCGACATCGAACGAATAAACAAATCGATGATGACGATGAACAACAACAACAACAACCAACTGAAACAACAACGAAACCACCGGAAAATCAAACCAACAAAAAACCAAAACCACAAGTGAGACAATTCCAAAAGAACTGAAATGTGATTCTATTTTTATTTTTTTTAGAAAACTTCAAATAATGATATAACATTAATCATGATGAATACTGATCTTTTATCCCAATTTCATGATCAACCAACTCCACCGCAAAAACCTGATGCAGTTCGTTTGAATTCCACAAGATACTGTCATGTTTCTTTTTCAATTTTAACTAGTATATTGAATTCAATCATGGATTTGAATTTCAAGTGACTCCTGAAGAACGTTATCTCAACGTTTGTCTATGGAGTAAAGCTCCACTTGAATGTGGTGCACCGAATGCTGGTCAAAAATTGATCTTACTCGGTTATGTATGTTCAATAGCAAAGATTTTCATTTGTCGTTTTTTCATTGTTTATCTTAGGCAACTATTGCTCTCTCTGAAATTGTGCTCGATGCTCATATGAGTTACAAACGTGAGACTCAAATGACACTCAATTTTCGTTCGCCTTATTCATCGAAAGCGAATCTGTAAGTTTCTATCGACATTTTCATGACCTTATTCACATGTGTGACTTGCACTTCTCCTATAGATTCGCTTATTTGACCGACACCGAAAGGTATTTCTCAGTTAAATATGAATTTNGTTTGATAATAAATTCTTTTCGTTTTATGTTTAGTAAAAAACGAATCGAATTAAGNACACATAAAGGTTATGATGATGATTTGGCTCATGGTTTTGTAACGATTAATGTTAAACATCGACCTGAAATCGAAGCTAAATTAAACCTTCAAGAGAAAAAAGAACAATTTCTCAAGAATGGTCCGATTTTAAACGAGATTTCAACGAAATTGAGAGAAGAAGAACGAAAACAAGATCAAATGAAATACATCAATACAATCAACGAACAACAAGAAACACCACTACGAAAGTACGTTCATTCGAAACATGTCGAATAGGAAACCAATCTAAATATTGTCTTTTGATTTAGACCAACCGATCATATCTTCGAAGATAAAACATTTACAACAGCAACGGTTTGTTCAGGTTGCAATAAAAAAATCTGGATGAAATCCGGCCGTCAGTGTCGAGATTGTTTACAAACAATTCATAAAAAATGTGAAGATAAATTTATTAGCGATACAACTTGTCCACATGAACCTATTCAAGCGAAACTTGTTCATATTTCATCGCCATCGGACGAAGATTTTAAGAATATTGTGAATATTGAATTGAATATGAATAGTAATAATACGCCAGTTATTACAACAACCGATGAAATTGAGGCAAATCTATTGAAATCAAATGAATCAACGCCAATTTCAACGACAAATTCGAATTTTCAACGATCAACAGCAGCCAATCGTTTGCATACAAAAGCAGCTGCAGCGTTTTCAGTACTCGATTCGACTGCACGACGATCTTTTCGTGCATTTGGAAATAAACAAGCCAATTCACCGGCAACAACAACATTACCTAGTGTATCGTCAGCAGCTAGTCTTTCGCCAAGCATTTCCGCTGGCTCAGAATTATCTAAAAGCGATGAATCTCTTCATAATTCAGCTGTAACATCAACGAAAAAAACAGCTACAAACACGCCATCACCTAGTCAAACATCATCAAAATTAGCTAATGCAGCTTCATCAGCTTATAGTAAACTAAGAGAGTTTAAATCAAAGCGTTTGCCAACAACAACAACAATTGCAACACCAGACAATCAAACTGTACGAAAATCTCGATTGCCTTCGGATTCTAGTAAAACACAACGATCATCTTCTATTTCTCAGACATTTCGGGTTTTTTTTCTTCTCATTTAGCNTTAAACGAAACGATCCCTGAAAGCGATCTACGGGATATAATCACAGTAAACTTCATGTTTTTTAATCATTTTTTTGGTTGCTCAAAAGCGTTTTGCTATTTAGAAATGTCTTTCGGATGAAAATAACGATTTCACCGGTCTTGANCATTTACTTCATGAACGTGCAGTCGATCATACTACATTGTATGCTAAAGCACGAGAAGTTGGTCCGGAATTATTTCCTGAATTGACACCCGATGAACGAAAACAAAAGCTCGATAGTGAAATCGCTCGTTTACAACAAGAAATCGATTTACAATGTCAAATTCGTGATGAAATCACACATGATAGCGAAGATCCAAATATCGATGAAAACGAAAAAGCTAAACTAAAAGCTAAAATTGAAAATATCAATGATAAAATTCAAGCTCTAGGTAAATCAATCTAATTTGAATATAACAAAATTTTCATTTGATTTTCTTCTAGGAGCCTTAACAATTCTCTATTGTTCAGGTAAACGAAATGATTTCTCAATTATCAATATGAGATCTTCTTCGTTTTGTTTAGGTCTTAAACATTGTCATACACAAATGGACAGTAAATCCTCATTGCAGAATCAAATCATTATTGAAAATGATTCTCAAGAATATGTTGAAGCTCTTTCATCTGATGAACAGTCTTGATTTTTATGGATTTACATACATATTCATTCTGTCTGATAGATATTCAAGCGCACAGTGAACACATCAAAGTTTAGTTTTCATTTTCTCTCGTTGATCGAAACGAAAGATTTCCTAGTAACGTGCAATCAATATAATCCTACTCGAAACTGTACAGCATTTGTTTTCAATCTCTCATTTTATTATTTATTCTTCTATGGCCTTTATATAAAAACAATCTTTATGTTTCATGTGTGCGTGTTTTCTTTATTTCTCTGCTATCGATTCTCATTCCAATACTTTCAACAAAACCTGTTCAATCATATTCTTTTTTTTAAATAAATAAATAAGCATTTGAATTTCTTTGAATAATTTAAAAAAAAACGTCATCGTTTTATTTTAAAAACAACGCAAAAGATCATCGAATAAGCAGTTAAAATATTGAATAAACATCGACCATAGTGAATGTAAAAGTAGTAACGGTTCTTTCTCACGTAATAATGGTAAATAATCAACAATTGTTTGTACATTATCTTCTTGATAGTGATAAAGACAATCGAGTGTAAGCGTTCGTTGTATTAGTTGTGTTTGATTGCCTTCTAATTGTCGTTTGTAAATTTGAATGCCGAGAAGAAATTTTTGAATAACAGATTGATGTGTATCGAGAATGGCTTGTAATGAATTGTTAGTTTTCGATGCAAATAAATCTTGAAGAAAATGCTTTTCAAATTGAATTAAATAGAGAAAATAGAATAGATAGGACGAAGATTTTGATTGATGATAAATTTGAAAATTTTTCAAATCAACATAAGTCATTTTAGTCGAAAGCAAATTTGTTAATATTAACGAAAGATTTTCATTGTAGAAATTGAAATTTGTATTGAAATAATGTGGAATCGATTGAATTTGTAGACAATGACAGAGATAATCAGTGTACAAATGTGTTTGAAGAACTAAATCACTCGAAAGAAAAAAATCTGGTGAATAACTTTCCAAGAAATAGAATAATGTATGTTTGAAAACGTTGAATGGCAGTTGACCTTGCGTTTTGCCATTTAAATAATTCCAAAGAATCGATGCGAAACGAATTTGATCGTCGGACATCATTTCAATGAGTTTCGATTCGATAGCTGCGTATGTATAAGACCAACTTGAATCGATCGATGATGAAAAATGTTTTTCACAATTCGAACATTTGCTTGATGATTTCGATTGATCAGTGGATTCAATGAGTTCAATACGAAGAAAACAAGTATCTTCAAATAATTGTTCGATATTCATTGGCCATGAACGTTGACGTTGCTCGTAGATTTGACGAACGTCTTGCGGCCATGTTTGAACACGCAGAACGAAATAGAATGATGTATGAATAACATCTAAATCGTAGGAATAGGCGAATTTCGAATTATTAAGAAGAATTTGTCGAATTTTTCGTGGATTATTTTGTGAAATGTAACCGAACGTTGAATTCGGATTGGTTTGATTGAAACACATTTGAACGAGATGATGCGTCGTGTTGACGAGAAGAAATGGATGCAAACGTTGATGAAGTTTCGAACCGGATAGTAATGTTGAACATTGTTCGCATGATGCGAAGAGTTTGGGCAAACGAGGTGCTTCAGCAGTTAGATAAGTAAATGATTGAAGACCAAGTGAACGAGCGTGTTTCGTTAGATGAATGAGTTTTTGTTGTTCATCGAAGATTAACGAAGGTGTTCGAGATTTTTTCGCATCTCTTTAATAGAAAAATATTTTGTTTTTCAAAAAATTTCTGTGAATTTTGAAAACAAAATTATTTTACTTTAGATGTACGCATTGGAGTTGTTGATGTTGAATTAGAATGACATTCGATGATTGATGTATACGAATGAATTGTTGTTGTGTTACATTATCGATCACTGAACGGAGCGTTTTGCAGTTGTGTGATTGAAGATTTTGTTGAAATTCATTGAGAAAGAAATCGTTCGATGAACGAGATGAACTGAATGGCAAAACCGATACGAATGTTTCATTCGATGAGAATAAATATGATAGTTGATTAGTTAAATAGATTTGTTCGGAATAGTTTAACGAACGTGTTCGATTAGAATTATTTGCTGATGATAAAGGTGAAAGAGCAGATGATGATGATGACGACGACGAAAGAATAAGACGATCTTGAGAAGAAAATGGAGTTGTACTACATGAAAGAGATGATAATGATGAGTCGAATAAGGACGAAGATGGCGATGTATCTTGAGATTCTGAATATAGAGGGAAAATGAAATGAATCAATTCTAATTTATCAAGAATTCGTCAGTTACCTTGATTCGTATTTTGTGTATTGACCATTATATTTCTGTTTGATAATTGTGTTTCGTTGATAAGTGTAAAATATTGATGATTCGTACTTTGATCATTGTCAGTGCGATGCACCTTGATGTCTACATTCTTTTTTTCATTAATATCAATTGTACTATTTGTCGTCGTGTTATTTTCTTTGTTTGTATCGTTCTCCTTGTTTAACAGGTGTCCTATACTTGTATCTTGTTCATTTGTCATCAATGTAAACGATTGTTTAATGTGATTCTCACTAAAAACTATTTCGCTATTACTTGATTTCAATTTTTTACATTGAGATGACAATTGAACAGGTGATAAAAGTGATGTTTTATGCATGAATATATGTTCGTCATTAGAATGAGATGGTGATAATGTTTGTTGAATAACATTCGTTTCATTATCGTTCATTTTTCGTTCGCATAAATAGAGACTCTGCCGTTCTGATGACGTATTCAATGGTGTCGATGATGTTAATAGATATGATGAGACTGATTTTTGAGGCCGTTCGATCGATGTATGTTTCATTGAAAATGAATGTTGACATCGTTGTTGATGTAAATGACCGTTTTTACCAATACAATTACCCATATTTAGTAATTATTTTCGATCTAACTAAGAAAAAAAAAACTAGATCGATTTATAACTGTGCTCCTTCGCAAGTGCATGAATATCATGGCCTCTTCTTTTCTCATACTGTTCGATTTCGATGAACAATAGTACAGTTCATGCATATTCAATGTCATTCGTTCTCTTTACCTCTCTCACCGATAATTTACTCTAACTTTGTGTTAAAACGATGGTCATCATCAACTAGAGAAAACAAATTCTCGTTTCATATGCATTAGTATACTATATGAACTCTCATCATCATTCGTTTTCTTTCTCCTTTTGCTTCTCTTTCTTTTATTTGTCGCCGAAACTCTCCGATATATACGTCCCGAGATGATTCGATTAAACACAAATGTGTGGTTACAATAATCATACAGATTTGATAACCTTCGGCTAAGAAAAGAGAAACTTTCCTCTTCTTCTTTCAACAACGATCATGATTGATATCATTTCATCGTGTCAAAATCTACAAACACATAGTACGTTTACATAGAACAAAGCTGATAGACGTTACTTCATCTGGTTCATATAAAAAAGAAATCAAATGAATTCGAATCATTTTTCTATTATTATTGTTCTATAAATCGAATGTGTTATAACGAAAACGATTATTACGTCAACGGAAGACACTTTCGATTATGTACCTACATTGTCAATATTTTTTAATAATAGAAAATGGTTCTTGATACGTACGTCGAGCACCTGTTCATCATCGAACGAAAGAGAGAAAAAAAAATGAAAGTGCGAGAGCGAGAAAGAAATGTCAATACATTATGATAAGTTCTTTTGTTCTTCGGTGAAAAAAAAACGAGTGATGATGCCCTTGATCGAAATATTGAAAGGAAATTGAACAAAGTGACATATCTGATTTCATTTGTACTTTTACAAATAAAAGAAAAAAACGAACCGAAATTGAAAGATGATAAGGGAACATTATTTAGTCATTTTTGATTGCTGACATTTGAATAGGTCGAAAGATAATATAGAACGATCGATTCAATAATGTTTATGAAGGCACTTTTCTTCCTTATTCATTTGCAAGAAAAAAACATCTGTCAATATTTCTTTTCTTCTTACTATTAATTTGATTTTCAATGAGTAGTAGACAGAAGAAGAAGAAGAAGAAAAAAAGAAAGAAAGATATGATTTTCGCCATTGTCTCGTCGTGATTTTGTTTCATGTAAAGCCGACTCGAGCTATGTACGTGTTTGTATGCTTCTATGTGTATGACATGAGATTATTTCTTCAACTTACTTAGTAGCTTACTGCCAATCTGACCTAGAGAAAAGACTTTCTACTAAACATTGATCATTAATAGACATATATTTGTGTATATCACAGGATGATGATGATGATGTCACACATGTGAGAACGAAAGAAAGGAAAAAAGAGCGAAAGACGACAAACCTTGAACACTATTTAATGATATGTCGATAGACAAACATCACCGTATTCTCATTTAATCAGAATGAAAACTGAAAGATAAATGTTAGATTTGATTTAAAAATGAAATCGAGAACGATTATACAATATGCCATGAAGATGTTTATATACGTATCTATGTATACTTGCTGAACAGATGTCATCTCGTATGTCATATACGATATGCACAGATGACGAACATCGTCAACCTGACTACTTTTCTTTTGTTTTTTATGTAAACTCGAAGAAAAAAAAAAGTTTCTTACATCATCACTTACTCGATTTTATATGTATACGTACATATTGTCCGTATTCTATGAAACTGTATAAAGACTGATGTATGCGATAGCCTACGAGTAGACACAAATATGATGCAGACAGATTGCAAATGAGAGTATCGAAAAAAAAGAGAAAAAAATCGGAATACAAGCTGCTGCGCATGATGGGCGAATAAATAAAGTACCAAATGAACGAACATGTTGAAACAACATCGATCGAGAACAATCGAATAGTTCGTTTCGGTAATTAAAACTAAACTACTGAAAGATTAGATAAAGCATGTTACAAATACGAGCAATATATCTTTCATTGAGAGAGACATGATTTTTTTATGACTAGATCTTCGTTCTAAATTTCATAACATACTTATGATTTACTTACGTTTGATGAGAATGTTCTTTCGTTGAAAATGTCGTTCGATATATATGCACATATAGTACGTAGAAGAAAAAAAAATTTTTTGTCATAACAATGTGAACATACAATCGATGTTCACAATAGGAAGAAAGCTTTTTTCTTCTTTCTTTTGTCTTTAATGATTGTATTTATATACATACATATACGTACAGTGGGGAATAGTATATTAGTTTGAATGGATCAATGATTGTACAATGACAATCTTAATAATCAAAAGAAATATACAGTATCTTCTTACATAAATATATCGACTTGATATGAAACAAGAATTGTAATGTCAATTACTAATAGCATATGATGTTTATCTGATTAGATTTATCAAAATAGAGAAAAAAGAAACTTGACCAAAGTATTGTCTGTCATTAGAAAATTAACTTGAAGTCATTGATGTGAATGTATACATATGACATTGAGTGTAATATTATCAAGGACATACGTCTGTGCAAATAATTATTTCAACAACTCTTATATTCATTCGGCTTCGTTTGTTGTATAGAGTTAATATGTTCAACTTGTTGAAAGTAACAAAAAAAAGACAGAAATCAAAAAGTCATGATGTCGCTACGTTGCATTTGTGTTCTTTGTCATTCTTTCTATTGATTAGTCAATTCAACAAATCCGTGTCGACAATGTGGATAAAATGACGAACGAACGAATGATGGTTCTATTTGAATATTTGTGCGTGACAACAGCTGTTTGTCTCATTTTTTTGTTGAAAGCTTTCATATTAACAAGGAAATGTCTGGAAAAAAGGGTAAAGGCAAAGGAGCTTCGGCGGATGGTGATTCAGGCGAAGCATCAGGTGGCAGTAGTAAAGGTGGAACATCAGTTAAAGTAAATCGATGTTAGTCGATCGATTTGTATTTCAATTTCGTTTTCTACTCAGGTACGACATATTCTCTGTGAAAAACAATCAAAAGCTCTAGAAGCATTAGAAAAACTCAATAGTGGAATGAAATTCGATGAAGTAGCACGAACTTATTCGGAAGATAAAGCTCGACATGGTGTTAGTGAATAAAAAATCTCATTGTGTTTTTGGATAATTTCGATTTTTATTTTTCAGGGTGATCTCGGTTGGATGACACGTGGTTCAATGGTCGGTGAATTTCAAGATGCAGCTTTTGCACTTCCTGTTAGTTCACTAGCTAAACCTGTGATATCATCACTTGTAAAAACAAAATTTGGTTATCACATCATCATGGTCGAAGGAAAGAAATGATCATTTTCTAAATCATAACGACAAAAAACAAAAACAAAAATAAAAAACCAACATCTTCTTCTTTTTTTACATACTCACTGTTCTTTTTTTTT
>JGI26536J50258_1002375_pt1 | contig 12098 bp, 7 predicted proteins | sample ThiBiot_750_plan_FD_50258 | JGI IMG/M metagenome (IMG submission 50258)
CCTCATCCCAAACAGCCTGCGCCGCCAGATCGTCAAACTCCCCCGGCCACTCCGCTGCCCATGCCGCCTTTTGCGCTTCATCGGCCCAACTGGCGCTTATACCTGCCATCATCATGGCGCGCAGGTCATCGCGGCTGGCGCCCATATGGCTGTACATCAATTCCCACGCGCCCGCCGGGCTGACGCGGTGCAATTGGGGGTCGTCGCTGTTGGGGTGGATCGACAGGCCCATGGCGATCATCGCGCGGATCGGGTGATGCCGCGCCCAATCCTCGGGCGTCATGGTGCGCAGATAATAGGAATTGGTCGGCACCACGGTGAACACCATGCCGCGCGCGCGCAGGCTTTCGGCCAAGGCGGGATTGTCGATCATCGTATAGCCATGGTCGATCCGTTCGACGCCCAGATCATCCACCGCGATGGCGACATTGGTCCATGGCATCCCGAATTCCCCGGCATGGGCGGTGGCGCGCAGGCCCTCTTTCCGCGCCAACGCATAGGCAGGGGCAAACCATTCGGGCGGGCCGTCATTCTCGCGGTAATCGATGCCGATGCCCGCCACGCGCGGATGGCGATGGGCCAGCATCGCCTCGACCATGGCGACGGCCTGCGCGGGTGGGGCCTCGCGGTCGATGGCAGGGATGAGGAGCGATGAGATCGGCGCGGCCGCCATCGCCTCCACCATCGCCTGCTGGATCTCGCCATAGGGGATGGCATGGGCGGCCAGAGTGGCGGTGGGGTTCCAGAAGAATTCGGCGTGGCGGACGTTATCGGCCGCCGCATCCTCCAGATATTCGCGCACCAGCCGGGCGATATCCTCCGGGCGGCGCAGCAAATGCTGCTCCATCGCGCGCAGGGCATGGAGCACGCCCACCGGCTTGCGCCCGCGCGTGTAAAGCCCTGCGGCCATATCCGTGGGGATCGGCGCATCATAACGCCGCGCCAGATCGCGAAACGTTTCCTCGCGCATCGCGCCCAGCAGATGGCAATGCAGTTCCACCTTGGGCAGGCGGGTGAAGAAGGCGCGCTGATCGGCGCTGACCACTCGCCCTGTGGCCGAGGGGGGCAGCACCGAAAGCGTTTCTTCCATGGCAATCGGCATCGCGGCGGCTCTCAACGGTGGACGGTGGTGTAGAGGTAATAGGCCAGGGGCAGCGAGAGCAGCAACAGGCCGGGTGTCACCCGCCGCGCCCGCCCGCCGATCAGACAGATCAGCACATAGGACACCAGTCCTACGGCAATACCCGTACCGAAACTGTTGGCGATCAACGTGGCCAGCAGCATCAGCACCGGGGGCAGGGTCTCCTCCAGCCTTTCGCCGCCCAATTGCCGCAGCGAACCCATCATCCCCGTGCCCACTAGGATCAGCGCCGGGGCGGTTGCCTGCTTGGGGATCGCCATGGCCAGCGGGATCGCCAGCAGCGAGGCCAGATAGCACAGCGAGGCGGTGATCGGCACCAAGCCGGNGCGCCCGCCAGCGCTTGCCCCCGCCGCCGATTCCACCAGCGCCGTGCCGCCCGGAATGCCCAGCATCGGCCCGAAGGTGGCCGCCAGCGCATCGACCAGAAAGGGTCGGTCGATTTGAGGCAGATTGCCGTCATGGTCTGTCAGCCCCGCCTTGGCCCCCACGGCCAGCGTGGTGCCCATGGTCGAGAAGAATTCGGCGACGAAATAGGCAAAGAGATAGGGCAGGGCCTTGATGGTGAAGACTCCCGCCCAATCGACATGGCCCAGCACCGGCCCCATGGCGGGGGGTAGACCCAGCGGGGTAGCGGGCGCAAGGGTGATGCCCAGAACCGCGCCCAGACCCGCCGCTGCGATGATCCCGGCAAGGATCGCGCCCGGCACGCGCCGCGCCTGAAGCGCTACCGCCACGCCCAGCCCGACCAGCGCCATTTGCGGCCCGGCTTGCGAAAAATCGCCAAGGGACAGTGCATTGGTCTTGGCATTGACCGAAACCATGCCCGCATCGCGGCATCCCAGCAGCGCGATGAATAGACCGATCGAGGCGCCAAGGCCCAGCTTGATCTCACGCGGGACCAGACGCATCACCCAGCCGCGCGCGCCGGTGATCGTCAGCAGCGTGAACAGCACGCCTGAGGCCATCGCTATGCCCAGCGCCGAGGGCCATGGCAGATGCTCAACCTGCGTCAGCGTGATGCCCAGCAACGCCGCTCCGCCGATGCCCGGCCCGACGATAAAGGGCAGGTTGGCGTAAAGCCCCATCGCCAGACTCCCCAGCGCCATGACGATCAGCGTGGCCGTGGTGGCCGCGCCCTGATCCATGCCGCCGCCCGAGAGCAGGCGCGGGATCACCACCACCAGATAGGCCGAGGCCATGAAGGTGGTCAGCCCCGCGACGGCTTCGCGCGGCAGGGTGGTGCCGCGTTCCGCCATGCGGTTGCGCCACAGGTTGGCGATCATTGGCGGGCCTGTGCGGNAAAGCGGGCGAGGAAGCGGGGCACGTCGATGCTCTCGACCACCTCGACCATCTGTTCGCCGCGATGGGGGGCGAGATCCTCCTTCCACATCTGCGCGGTGCCATAGCCCGCGCCGGGCATCAGATCGACATCCATGCGGGCGGTGAACTTCTTGGTCACCAATGTGGGATCCAGCGCCACGGCCACGGTCATTTCATCCCACAAAGGCTGGTCGATGCGGGCATATTGGGCGATGTAGCGAGCAGTAGGCGTGCCTGCCGAACCGATCTGATCGGCCAGCGCCCGCGTCATCCGCGCCGAGGTGGTGACATTGCCCACCACGGTGATTTTCCGCCACGGCGCGGTCAGCACGATATGGGCTGCCTCGGGGTCAAAGACGAAATTGAAATCGGTGGCATAGTCGGCATTGTCCAGCACGCGGGCGGCCTGCATGTCATAGCCGCCGCCCTGCATGGCGATGCCCTTGGCCTTGGCGGCGATATCGGGGGCGATGCGCAGCGCCAGCGCGATATTGGTCAGCGGCCCGGCGCAGATGATCGTCACCTGCCCCGGATGGGCGCGCACGGCCTCGATCAGGCGGTGGACGGCATCCTGCGCCACCGGCCTGATGGTGGGCGCGCCCTCGGCCATCGGGGGGACCAGATCGGGGTCTTCGGGGTGATATTGGCGGCCGGGCCTCGGCGCGTTCCATGCGCCCTTCCACGGGATCGGGCCAAAGCGGGCCTCCCACGCCTTCATTTCGGGCAGGGAGCGGATGAGCGGCGTCTGCGCGCCCCGCGCCACCGGAACATCGCCGCGCCCGGCGATTTCGAGGAAGCGCAGGGCGTGCTGCGTTTCCTCCTCCAGCCATTGGTCGCCGGTGACGACGCCAACGCCCAGCAGGTTGACATTGGGGTCGCGGATCAAAGGGATCAGGGCCTGAAGATTGCTCTGTCCGGGGCCGAGAAAGTCATTGTCGAACCATACCATGGCGCGACTGTCCTGCCCAGCCGGGACAGAATGGCCGACAGGTCTGGGCGCGGCCATGGTGAGGGACGCCATGGAGAGAGCTGTGCTGCCCAGCACTGCCTGCCACAATTTCATGCCCTGATCCCCCTCCTGCTTATTTCGCTTCGGCCAGAACCAGCACGGTGGCCAGTTCATTGTTGAAGTTGCGCAGGTTAACCGTCTTTTCCAGCTTCAGCCCTTCGTCCAGCGAGTGGTTGCGGAAGGTTTCAAAGCCCGAACCCAGCGTGAGCGCGGAAATGCCCTTGCTCATCGGGATGTTGCTGTCGGTCGATCCGGCGCTGTACTTGGGGGCGAAACCATTGGCCTTGGCCACGGCATCGGCCACCTTCACGATGCGCGACTCCATCGGCGTGGTGCCGCCGGGGCGGTCGCCCACCAGCTTGGCGTTATAGGTGATCTTGCCCTTGGCGGTCGAGCGCGCGGCATTTTCGGCCGCCACCGCTTCGGGCAGGATCGCGAGGAAGGTCTTTTCCTCCGCGTCCAGCTGCGCCTTGCCGTTCGAGCGCATGTCGATGGTCATGGCCGTGGCAAAGGGGATCGAATTGACCGAGGTGCCGCCCTCGACAATGCCGACGTTATAGACCGTCTTGGGGTCGCTGGGCACCTGCATCCTGGCAAAGGCGGTCATGGCATTGGCCATCGCATAGGCCGGATTGACCAGTCCGAAATCGCCCATCGAATGGCCGCCCGGACCATTGAACGTCACCTTGTAGCGGCGCGAACCGGTGCCCGCATTGGTGATGCGTTCGGGCTGGCCGGGTTCAAAGCTGATGAAATGGGTGATGCGATCCTTGTACTTGCCCTGCGAGAACAGGTAGCGCACGCCGCGCAGGTCGCCCGGGCCTTCCTCGCCCACGTTGCCCATGAACAGGATGTCCGCCTTGGTCGAGAAGGCCCCCGCCTTCATCGCGCGGATAAAGGCCAGCAGGACCGGCAGGCTGCACGTATCGTCGCCAATGCCGGGGGCATAGAGCGTGTCGCCATCGCGGCGCACCTTCACATTGGTGCCCTCGGGGAAAACGGTGTCGAGATGGGCGGTGATGACGATGAGCGGCGTGGCCTCGCCCTTGGCTGCGCTGGTGCCGCGGCGTAGGCCCATGACATTGCCCACGCCGTCCATTTCAACGTCTTCCAGACCCTCGGCCTTGAGCATCGCCATGTAGGCCTTGGCGCGCGCCTCTTCCTTGAAAGGCGGGGCGGCGATTTCGGTCAGGGTGATGATGTCCTGCACAATGCGGTCATAATCGCCCGCCAGCGAGGCGGTCGCCTTGGCGAATTTCGGGCTTTTCAGCAGCGCCTTGGCGGCGGTTTCCTCGGGCGTGGCGGCATGGGCCTGGGGCGCGATCATCGCGACGGCGGCCAGCGAGGCAAAAGCAAGCAAAGTGTTACGCATGGAAAGACATCCTCTTTTTAGAAATTGCCGCGCAGGTTGATGCCGACGGTACGGGGCGTGGTGGTGGCGATGTAATCGGGCGTGCCGCTGACGGCCGAGTAATAGCTCAGACCCTTGGCATCGATCAGGTTACGCACATAGACATAGACGCCGTAGCGCTCATTCTCGATTCCCGCGCGCAGGTTGACCTGCGAATATTTGCCATAAGTGCGATAAAGCGCGTTGGTCGGGTTGAGCTGGGTGGTCATCTTGCCGGTATAGTTGAAGTCGGCACGCATCATGCCCTTCCAGTTGCTGTTGATGGTCCAGCCATATTCGGCGCCCGCGCTGGCCGTGGTGCGCGGAATGCCGGTCAGGATATTGCCCACGCGGCCCGCCGCCGTCACTTCCGAATTGACCTGATCGGCCGTCAGGCGCGGATAGACCACCGAGAGCGAACCGTTGAGGAACAGGCCCTTGGTCGGCGTGCCGCTCAATTCGGCCTCGAAGCCTTCGATACGCGCCGCGCCGACATTGCTGATATAGCTGAAATTGCCATAGGTGGCCTGAACCGAGGTCTGCATGTTGGTCCAGTCGATGCGATAGGCGTCGATATTGAAGGTCAGCTTGCGGTCGAACCACTGGGTCTTGAGGCCCAGTTCATAATTCCACAGCGAGTCGGCCTTATACTGCGTGGCCGAGGCCGGGATGCCGGGCGTCAGGTTCGCGCCGCCGGGGCGGAAGCCCTGCGATGCGGTGGCATAGACCATCAGATTGCGGGTGGGCTTCAGCTCGACATTGTATTTCTGGATAAAGCCGTCGGCATTGGCGTTGACCTCGGTATAGGCCATCGGCGTCTGACCGTTGAAGTAATTGTAGCCGAGATAGGCGCCGCCCACGATCTTCTTGTAGTGATAGTGGCGCAGGCCCGCCGTCACCGTCAGGATGTCGATCGGGCGATAGGAGAGTTCGCCAAACTGCGCGGTCTGGTTGATGACATCGCGCACAAAGCGCGAGCCGAGATCGACCAGCGGGCTGCGCATTTCGCCGGTGCCCGGAACACCCGCGAACACGGTGGTGTCCACCCGGTCCTTGCGGTTTTCAAAGAAGGCGCCCAGCGTATAGTTCAAACGGCCCTTGCCATCGGAATTGAGGCGCAGTTCGTTGGTGACATTTTCCACCCAGCGCGGCTGATAATTGCCGATGGGCATCTGGCTGTTGGCCCAGCCCAGATAATTGGCGCGCAATTGGGCCGAGGTATAACCGCCCGCGCTCGATGCGCAATTGCTGGACGATGTGGTGGTGCCCGATGCGCCGGTTTGCAGCAGCGAGCCCGAATAGGTGTTCTGATAGAGCCCGCAATAGCGATAGGAATTGGCCACCGACTGATAATTGTCGCTGTTGTCGTTGGTCTGGCGCACATCCCAGCGATAGTAGCCGTTGGCCAGCGAGATCGTGCCGATCGGCGTGTTCCACTTGGTGTCGAGCGAGAAGATCTTCTGCTTGTCGATGGCGGGCGTATAGATGCGCAGGCCCGAGGTATAGGTGCCCACCGAAGGCGCCCAGAGCGAGGTGCCGCCCGTATGCTGGTCCTGGATGATGCCCATGAAATTGATGCGCAGATTGTTGGTCGGGCGGAAGCCCAGCATCAGGCGGCCGCCAGTGGTCATCACGCTGTTCATATTATAACGGCCGATCGAGGGATCATCGACAAAGCCGCCCGTGCGCTGGCGATACAGCACGAGGCGGGCGGCCAGCATGTCCTCGATGATCGGCACATTGACCGCGCCCTTGATGCTGTAGCCAAAGCCGCCATCCTTGGTGCTTTCCGCGCCCGCATCGACGGCGGCTTCATACTTCTTCAGGTTCGCCTGCTTGAACAGCACGCGCAGGGTGCCGCCCATCGAGCCCGAGCCATAAAGCGTGCCCTGCGGCCCGCGCAGCACTTCGAGGCGCTCGGTGTCGAACAGGTTGAGGTTGGGGGTCGAGCCCGAAGGGTCCGAGGTGGTGCCTGCAGGCCCGGTCAGCGGCACTTCGCCGAAATACACGCCCACGGTGGCTTCGCCCGCGGTCTGGATGCCGCGGATCGAGACGCGGGTGCGGCCCGATTCACTTGAGAGCAGATTGAGACTGGGGACCGAGCGCGCCACATCGGCAATGCCCGCCGCGCCCATGTTGTTGAGCATGTTGCCGCTCATCGCGGTGATCGCCAGCGGGGTGTCCTGCACGCGGGTTTCGCGCTTCAGGGCGGTGACGACAATGTCGTCGCCCTGGCCCGCCGTTTGCGCCATCGCGGGCGCCGCCCCCAGCGTCGATACAGCCAATGTTGAAACCGAAAGCAGCCATGCTGCACAAAGCTTAGTTTTCATAGTCCATCCCTCATTGGCGAGTCCCAAACCGACGCGGGGTCCACGATGGTTCGCGCCCGCCTTCTGCCGGGCGGCGCGGTTCATCGCGGGGGCCATGCGGGTTTGTGCTGCTTNCCCTGTCCGTCCTCTCGCAGAATCGGAGGCTAAGGCCGCCCGCCTGTCATCAAGCTGTCATGCCGGGGGTAGGCATGGGGCGCGTTTTGCGTATTTTGGGGCCGCAGCCGGTAATGCCATGGGCAGGTCATGCCATGGGCCTGTGCCGGTGCCGGGGAATGGAGGGAACATTGCGCATTCTGATCGTGGAGGATGATCCGCGTCTGGCGCGCGGCATGGCCGCTTCGCTCGAGGCCGCCAGTTTTGTCGTCGATGTCGCGCATAATGGCGAGGATGCCGCCGCCTTTGCCGCCGCCGATCCGTTCAACGCGATCATTCTGGATCTGGGCCTGCCCGATGGCGATGGGCTGGAATTGCTGAAAATGCTCCGCCGCCGGGGCGACACCACGCCGATCATGATCGTGACCGCGCGTGATGCGGTGGACGACCGGGTGGCGGGGCTGGATTACGGCGCGGATGATTACATGGCGAAACCCTTCCACCCGCGCGAACTGGAATCGCGGGTGCGCGCGCTGGTCCGGCGCAGCATCGGCAGCCCCGATCCGGTGCTGCGCGTGGGCGCGCTGACGCTGGACCGTTCGACGCGGCGGGNCGCGCTGGCCGATGCGCCGGTCGATCTGCGCCGCCGCGAGATGGCCGTGCTGGAAACCTTGATGGGGCGGCCGGGCAAGGTGGTGCCCAAGGACCGCATGGCCGCCGAAGTTTTTGCCCTGTCCGAGGCGGTCGCGCCCAATGCGCTGGAGGTCTATGTGGGCCGCCTGCGCCGCAAGCTCAGCCCCGGCGGGCCGACAATCCACACGGTGCGCGGGCTGGGCTATATGATTGATGCCCATTAAGCTGCGGCTGCTGCCGCGATCCTTGCCCAAATCGTTGCGGGGCCATCTCACGGTGGTCGTTATGGTGCCGCTGGTGGTGCTGGTGACGATTTTCGCCACGATCACCTGCTGGATGATCGATTCGTCCATGAACGATACGTCGGACCGGATTCTGGTCGGTTCGNCCAGGCTGATCAGCCGGGCGGTCAATTATGATCCGGTGCTTCAGGACCGTCTCCTGCCGCTGGCTGTTGGCCTGTTGCAGCGCCGCTCTGCCCCGGTCACGCATTACAGCATCTATGATGGCGACCGGTTGATTGCCGGCCGCGCCGATCTGCGCCCGCCATCTGATTATTCGGCCGACGGGCGCCTGACCGGGCCGCTCCATCCCGGCGCAAGGTTCACGCTCACCTCGCGCGATCCGGTGCTGGTGCGCGGCTATGTCGATCCGCGCGATGCGCAAGGCGTGGTCCAGCCAGCCTATCTGCGCAATGGCATGCTGAACGGGCGCCCGGTGCGCATCGCCACGGAAATGCGCCGCCTGACGGGCAATGGCCATCTGGTGGCGGTGCAGGTGGCCGATTTCCTTGAAANCCGGGAAATTTCCACCCGCGTCTATTTTCAGCGCGTGGTCAGCGCCAGCGTGCTGGTAACGCTGATCGCGCTGCTCCTGTTCTATTCGGCGCTGGCATGGGGGCTTATCCCCTTTGCCACCCTGACCGAGCGGATTGCCGCCAGTGTGCGCGATCCGCTGCATTTTCAGCGCCTGCCCGATGGCGATGGCCCGCGTGAGGCGCAGATGATTGCGCGGGCCTATAACGCGCTGATGGTGCGGGCGGAAAGGGCGGTCGGTTCGCTGCGCCAGTTCACCTCGAACGCTTCGCATCAGTTGCGCACGCCGCTGGCGGTGCTGCGGGNGCATCTCGACGTGCTGGAAACCTATGGCGCGCAAAGCCCGCAGGGGCAGATGGCGCTGGATGACATCGCCCATTCGGTCGATACGCTCGAACGCCTGCTGCAGCAATTGCTGGCGCTGGCCCGGCTGGATGAACAGGTTGAATGCAGCATCGGCGAGTTCGATCCCGCGCTGGTGGCCACCGATGTGATCGCCGCGCGCCTGCCCGCGCTGCAGCGCGCCGATGTGAACATCAGCTTTGAGGAAAGCGGCCATGGGCTGGCCTCTGGCGAGGCGGCGCTGGCGGCCGAGATGGTGGGCAATCTGCTCGACAATGCGGTGGCCTATAACCGGCCGGGCGGCAAGGTGGTGGTGCGGGTTTTGTGTCGCGGCGGGGCGGTTCGCGTGGAAATCGAGGATGACGGCCCCGGCATCCCCCCTGCCGAGCGCGAGAAGGTGTGGGAGCGGTTCTATCGCATGGCCGCCAATGCCAACAGCAGCGGCAGCGGGCTGGGCCTGCCCATCGTGCGCGCTCTGGCCGACCGGATGGGGGCCAAGGTTGCGCTGGATGAAGGGGCCGAGGGGCGCGGCACGCGGGCGGTCATCCATTTCCGCCCGGCGGTTCAGGAGGCAATGTCGATCCCGCCATCCCGGGCCGCGCATCAGACCGCCCCGTGACAGGGTGCTGACAGGCAGGCTGTTTCACACAGGTCCTTCCCATGGCAACGCTCAATCCCTCTTCGCCCTCTTCTCCTTTGCGCTGGTCGCGGCCTTTGCCGCATTGGCCGCTGCTGGCCGGGCTGGTGATCGGGACGCTGGCGGGGGCGCTGGTGCATGTTGTGCCGGTGGACCGGGCGGTGCTGGATGTCGTGCTGGTCAATCTGGTGCGTCCGGTTGAACAATTGTTTCTTCAGGTGCTGTTCCTGCTGATCCTGCCCATGGTGTTTTCCGCGATTGTCACGGGTCTGGCGCGGTTGCGCGGGCGGGCCATGGTGCGCGATCTCCTGCTGCGCCTGTTTGCGGCGATGGTGGGCATGACGGTGGTTTCGGCGGTGATCGGCATGGCGATGGCCAATCTGTTCCGCCCCGGCGAGGGCATGGCCATCGACCTGCACCAGAACCCCGGCGCGGCCGCGCGGGCGGGTGATGACAGCAGCCTGCTAGACCTGTTGCTGGCCCGGCCGATGATGGCGATCGTGGTGATGTCGGTGCTGGTAGGCTTTGCCATCAGCCGCAACCACAGCCGCAATCGCAACATCCGCCATCTCGTGCTGACCACAGAGGGCTTGTTCGAGGTGGGCATGTCGATTGTCACGCTGGTGGCGCGTTTTGCGCCCGTGGCGGTGCTTTGCGTGATGTTTGATATGACGGCGGTGTTCGGCTGGACGCTGCTGGTGCATCTGTCGGGCTATTTCAGTGTGGTGGTGGCCGCGCTCTGCCTGCATCTGCTGGTGGTTTCGGTGGGGCTGGCGTGGATGATGGGCGATGTCAGCCCGGCCCGGTTCCTGCGTTCGCTGCGCTCGGTGATGGTGATTGCCTTTACCACCTCCTCGTCCTTTTCCACCCTTCCGGCCGCGCTCCATGCCGCCGAGCAGGATCTGGGCCTGCCCGCGCGGGTGGCGCGGCCCACGCTGGGGCTGGGATGTGTGGCCAATCAGGGCGGCACGATCATCTACACCACGGTGACGGTGATCTTTCTGGCCCAGTGTTTCGGGATGGAATTGACCGCGTGGCAGCAGTTCACGGTGTTTGGCCTGTCGATTCTGGCCGGGTTGGGCACGATGGGGGTGCCCGCAGGCAGCCTGCCGCTGACCACGATGCTGCTGGCGCTGCTGCATGTGCCCAATGAGGGGATCGGCCTGATCATCGGCATCGACCGGTTGATGGATATGTGCCGCACGGTGCCCAATGTGGTGGGCGATCTGGCCGTGGCCGCGGCGCTGCGCCGCAGCGGCGAGGATGAAGTCTAAGTTCTGCCTTGTGAAATGTCCGCGCCTGTGGAAACGCACGAGGCAGGTTTTGCATAAGGCGCGGAAATTATGGCGATGAACAACCGGCGCCGACTGGCCATGCTGGGCGGCGGGCCGGGGTCCTTTATCGGGGGCATCCATTATCTGGGCGCGCGGATCGCCGGGATCGACCTTGTGGCGGGCGTGTTCAGCTCCGACCCCGAAAAATCGGCCCGCGCGGCGCAGGATTACGGCGTGGCGCCCGACCGCTGCTATGCCGATGCGCAGGCGATGTTCGCCGCCGAGGCAAAGCGCGAGGATGGCATCACCATGGTGGCCATAGCCACGCCCAACCACCTGCATCTGCCCGCCGCGCTGATGGCGGTCGAGGCGGGGGTGCATATCTTTTCGGACAAGCCCGCGACCGCCACGCTGGCCCAGGCGCTGACCCTGCGCGATGCATTGGCGCGCGGGCGCAGCGCCTATGCCCTGAGCTTTACCTACAGCGCCTATCCGATGGTGCGCGAGGCGCGGGCACGGATCGCGGCGGGCGAAATCGGCTCGGTCCGCAAGGTGCTGGTGCATTACGCGCAGGCCGGGCTTGCCGATGCGCGCGGCGGGTGGCGCACCGATCCGGCACAAAGCGGGGTGGGTGGATGCATTGCCGATCTGGGCACCCATGCCTTCCATCTGGCCGAATTTGTCACCGGGCAGGCGGTGGTCGAACTGCTGGCCGATCTGAACAGTCATGACGGGCGCGCTCTGGATGATGACGGCGCGGTGCTGCTGCGTCTGGCCGGGGGCGGGCGGGGGGCGATCCATGCCTCGCAGATTGCCTTTGGTCAGCGCAATGGCCTGAGTTTTCAGGTCTATGGTGATCGGGGTGCGCTGTTTTGGGATTTTGACACGGCCGATCAGTTGCGGCTGGTGCGCGGGGGCGAGGNGCTGCTGCTGGGGCCGGGTTCGCCCGATCTGATGGAGCGCGTGCCGGGGATGCGGGGCATCGGTAATGGGCTTATCGCGCCCTTTGCCACGCTTTACCGCGAATTCGCGGCGGCATGCGACGGACAGGCCCCCGCCGCCCTGCCCGGCATCGAGGCGGGGTTGCGCAGCATGGCATTTGTGGAGCGCGCGG
>JGI26536J50258_1002385_pt1 | contig 12071 bp, 14 predicted proteins | sample ThiBiot_750_plan_FD_50258 | JGI IMG/M metagenome (IMG submission 50258)
GAGAGAGAGATTTGATCTCATCGGTATGACGCAAAGCACACACGCGCATGACCTACCTAGAAGTTAGTTTAGTTGAGTGTTCGATTTTTACATCTAGAATAAAACAAAAAGACTGAACACACAATGTTATCACAAATAAAATAAAAAACAAAGAAAGAAAGTAAGGCAAAGCGAGTCAGTTTTAGGCAGATTTTTTCGGTGGTGGTGGTGGTGATGTATTTTCATGTTTAGCTAGTTCATTTGTGAATATATTNGGAATTGAACTGCCAAAATAGATCTTAGCATTTTGAGCAATAGCTTGATACATTGACCATTGAAGATATTCGGGTGTGAATTTTAATTTATTCGATTCAGCTTCGGTGTCACTTCGGTATTTAGCAGCATCGGCAAGTGCACGTTCACGTGCTAAATGCATTTCGGCTTCGATTTCAGCGATACGTTTTTCACTTTCTTTGCTGAGAATTTTTTGTTCATATTCAATTTTAGCTACTTGAGCAACCTTTTCGGCTTCGATAACCGCACGACGACGGTCAGTTTCGGCTTCTTTTTCAACGACCTTTTGATGAGCTGTCGTGATCATATATTGAGTTTTTTCTTGTTCCATTGTTTCGTAATTTCGACGGATAGTTTCGGGGATTTTTGGTTTTGTTACTTTAAAAATCAAAAAGTCAATTCGATTGAACACAAAATGAAATCTATGATTTCCCTACCTCGAACTGAACTGATGTAAAGACCTGGCGCAAGATTTTCGAGATCATTTTGTATTGTACGTTTTAAATGATCGTCAATACTCGAAAATAAATCAATATAAACTTCTTGTAGCGTATGTACTGAACAGAATTGATTGACTTCATGATGAATTTTATCGAAGATTAATGTTCGATCGTAATTGACTGTATAGTTTCGAACAATATCAAGAACAGCATCACGATTAAGAATGTTAACAACTTCGATTTTATCGAAATAGATCATTGTACCACCGCTAGTACCACAGGGAATATTTTTAACTAATTGGGAAAATGAAATATTGGCTTGTTTATTCGAAATAGATTCATTCGTCTACCTTCATCAGTTTGTAATGTTGTTTGAACAATTTTAACTGATGTAAGAACAGGTATCATTACATGATAACCCGGCGCTGTCATTGTCGATAGAAGAGCACCTCCTCTAGAAAATCAATCGATCATTAATTAGTTGGAAATTTCGAAATTTTTGTCCGATTATTACCGATAGTAAATACCGACATGACCTTCGGGTATTTGATGAATTCCTAAAGGAATTATTGCTAAAGCAGCTAGAACGAATGGTAGATATTTAAGAACCATGATGGATAGTTGACTAACTAATGTTTTATCTATAAAAAGGAACAAAACACAGCACGATCATACTGATGAGTCATTAGTTAGTTGTCATGGATCAATAAGCAGTCGTTGTTAAAATCTTATTCGATAAAATAAAATTTTTATTTTCAACTTTTTCGAATTTCATTTTCAGTAAGAATAAAATAAAATTTTAAATAAATAATACTCAATGCTATCGACATCTATCGAATAGATTGGCGATGTCAAACTGNGAAAATATTCGAAAGATTGTTTTACATTTTCTGAGNAGCACTTTGGTGATTTATTTTNTTGTAGAAAAAAAATTTGTAAATCCGTAAACTCTATACTAAATAACTCAAAAGGAATCATTTAAACTCCTTTGAATCTTTGAATCCATAGAATCACAATAGGCTTTATTTTTCTTCGCTTGATTTTCCAAAATCCGTCGATGTTTTCTCAAATTCATCGAATGATCAAATCGATGACGATAATTGACCAAAAGAATTTCTGTTCGTTGATCATAAATCTCATTTTCAATTTCGTATATCGATTGAGCAGATATAACTAGTACAAAATAAACGAAAGTACAAACATAATCAAACATTATCGACGTAGTGGCGTAACTAGGATTCTGCTAATGGNTGGACGAAACTAAACTTTAGCTTGAAAGTTTAAGCGTTCGAATAATTATTGAATTGTTATTTCGCAATCATAAAATTTTCATGTGATTATTTGATATATTTCTTTAGAAAGTCAATTATTTTTCGGTGAACATAATTTCAGAACTGAATAATGGTNATCGTTCAAATTATTTTCTTATCANGTGATATTGTACTAAACTGTAATNATGAATATTGTCTTTCTAAAACTCGAAAAAGTTGTACGNANTTCTGGNAGAATATATCCGATGATTATGTGATATGTACTAATAAACACAATCGAGAAATGTTTCTGAGAAGACTTCCAATATTTGAATTGATAATTGGCTTTGATAGTTTATATTTCAGAGTATATCTATTTGTATTACTAGATCAAAAGCTTTGTAAAACAATGAGACGAATATTTGAACCGACATTGATACTCAATATTCAACAATAGTATAACTTTCACTAATAAATACTATGACAACTGTTTATTTGTCGATTGCCAGTCAATTTGAATGACCATATTGAGCCGTAAGTTCACTTTAATATTTTCTAAATAATATCAAGTATTTATGTTTATTCAAATTTGATGTTATTATGCATCTCAAACGTTCATCATCTTTCTATTGTATGCTTCGCTTAGTAACTGATCATACTTTATTTTTCAGTATTTTTAGAGGACAGCAATCGAACAAGGCAACCAGTGAAAGACTCAAATGTTTTCTTCAAACGAACCCAGCAAGTGATCAATTAATTCTTTTCATTTTTAATGATTTTTTTTATAGTTTTTATTATTATTCACAAATAAAATATAAGATCAACAAAAAAAAATTTGTTGTTCTTCTTAAAGACTCAGAACTTGATTATTAGCTTTCGATACAAAATATCACCTAAATGTATGCACACGGTGGGATAAAACAAAGGTAAAATCAACTATACATGTAATACAATACAAGTGAAACAGAGTAGCGTATAAAGATATAGAACAAAAACGACAAAAATTTATCCTCCATAGATACGCATCATATCGTCATCTATTGACACCTATATTCGATCATATCAAAGGAAAAACCTTGTTTATGACTGCATACACTGTAATGTAAGAATCCGTAGTCAGCCTTCAATTTGTGTAAATACAACTACTGAGTGATTAACACAAAATATTCCATGATTTCTGTTGAATATGTATAAAACTCAGGGGGAAAACAACTGATTCGAATCACTAAATAACTCAAAAAGAATGCATTTAAATCCATTTTGAATACTGTGTGAACAACGAAACTTCTCTTTCGATNAATTTGACGGAATAGAAAGAATATTTTCAATTAAGAATATTCCAAATTATTCGTATCAATCATCTGACACAAAAAAAACACAAGAAGAACAATTCTAAAGTATAGATGCACAAGAAAAAAGACGATTTATCACAGGAAATTAATCATTCGAAGAATTGTTTGCAAATATTCTAAAAAAAAAGTAGAAATGAAACGAAATTCAATCGAATATTTTTTTTACTCTCGTAGATTATCAAACGAACGAAAATAAATATCTTGAGCAAGACTATTCACTAAAGTATCAATTGATTTTGATGTTTGTTGTTCAATCAATGTATTCTCATTTGTTAATTGCCATTGAGTATATAATTCATCATCGACAATCGTTGACACAGCATCATCGAGAATATTTTCCGTTAAATCCATTGCATAATTATCGATTTCAAATGGAACAATATTCGACATAGCCTGTCGAATAGTTGATCCGATGAATTGATCAACATAGGAGTCAATCGATTGATCTCCTAATGTTGACGTACAAACTTGATCCAAAACCGTTTGTAAAAGATTCTCAATAAAATCATCAACAAAATTTTCAATAGCATGCAGTTGTATGAGCTGTTGTTGATTTCGTTTATTCAAACAAAATGAATATTGAATATCACACAAATGACAACGTGTTGTTGACAATTTTTGTAGTTTAGTTAGATGACTCAATGCATTAAGAATAATCGATTGAATTTGTTGATTTGCTAGATGAAGCAAATCGGTGTTGTTATTCATCTAGAAAAGGAAAAATTCTACGTCATTGTCTAAGTTTTATTTGTTAAATCAATTAAACGTTGAAGACGATCTTTTTGTTTTAAATTCTCAATCATCGTATGCAAACGATGTGTACCAAGAAAAAACTCCTGAACATGATGAGCATTATCATCGAGACGTTCGTCAGTGATTCGATTTTGTGGAACATTATATGTTCGAATTTTTTCATTTCGATTTCCACTACCGATTTGTTGTTTACGTGTTTGAAATAAACGTGTTTGTTGTTCATCATATTGCATTTGATACAATCTACGATTCGAATTCAACGAAAGAGTTTGNTGTTTGATTGAAAAATATTTACTTGTTTTTCATGGCTTTAATTGCCAGATTTTTATTCATGTTAAAAAACCGTTCATCTTGTCTTTCGATAACAATTCCTGTTGAGAAAGAGAGAGAAAAGCAAAGAACTGTCGTAGACGCTTTTTAGTTTTAGTGTTTATCTACCGGTTGGTATGTGTGTTAGCCGACAGGCTGATTCACTTTTATTGACATGTTGTCCGCCAGGACCTCGCGCTCGAATTGGTTCAGCAATTAACTCTTTTGTTGGAAGTTCAATTTTAATCTACGGAAATTGCGAAAGAACAAAACAACAAAGTGCATTTCATTCTTTTTCTTCTACGCACATCCTTTGGTTGAGGTAGAACAGCAACAGTTGCCGTACTTGTATGAATCCGACCGCTTTTCTCCGTGAGAGGAACACGTTGAACTCGATGCACGCCACATTCATATTTCAAACTTTTGAATACATCAATACCGTTTATAAACGCTTTGCCCTGACGAAGACCACCTGCCAAGTAAAACAAATTTTCTTTTTTGGTTTTTTTTTCTTTATCAATCAAAAATGATTTTTCATCTACCAATATCTGTTTTGTCGTATTCAACAATTTCGAAAGACCATTTTCGAAAATTTGAATAATTCGAATACATATGAAAAAGATCTTTAGCAAATAGCATTGCTTCTTGTCCGCCTACACCTGCCGTTACTTCGATTTCAGCATCATCATTATCGGCTAGTTCTTCAGGTAAAACTTCATCGAATATCTACGATCATCAAATGCAGAAAAGAAAAGAAATGGCAACGACTCAAAAAATCAATTCAGCATAAATCACTTGATTATTAATTGAATTTAAATTCGCTTCTAAACGAGACAATTCCTCGTTTGCCATCTGTTGAATATCATTGTCGTCATCGTTATTTTCTATAATAAAAGAAGAAGAAGAAAAAAATCCATAAAAAAAGAAATTCTCGACATAATATTTTCTTTCAATTTTCTCATTTTTCATTCGGCTGAGACAATAGAGACGAGAGAGAAAAAAAAGAAATTAGTTTGTCTACATGGTGTTAAGTAAATACTTGAAAAAGAAGAAAATAAAACTTTTATTCCGGCGAGAGAGAGAGAGGAAAAAAACGATCTATATCCTATTTTTGAATTAATATTAACTAAATCAAGTTAAACTTTCTTTGTTTTCAAATTACGAATAAACTCAAGTTATTTATAATTTAATTAGAGTCAAGATTAATTCGTACGCATAAATAATTGTCTCCTCAGTCTAAAGTTTATTTTGAGGTCAATTGTCGTCGTATTCTTATTCTTATTATTACCCTGGAGAAGTTTCCTTGTTTCATTCATATCTCGTATGATGCCTTCTCGTTTATTCATTATATGTAAAATTGCTTTTAAATGTCGTTTTCTTTCTATTGATTCATCAGAGACAATTGTTTGCAATTGATCATATTCTTTTTGATAATTTATTAATAAACTGTTCATGACATTATCGATAATGGAAGGTTTTCTATTCATTGTTACGAATCTTCGTTGTACAAATGTCAAACAAGAACATTTTTGCAAACAAAATTTCCACATTGATACGTTTTGTTTGTTTGTTTGTTTTTTTTTCTGAAATATAATTATATATTTCAAAAGAATGCATTTATTTGTTTTCATCTTCTTCATATTTAGCAAAAGAAAGAGAAGTTAATTAAACATTATTATTATTATTAATTAATTAATATTATTTCTCTTTGAAAATAAAAGGCCGCAAAACACACATCTGACTTCAAAACAAACAAACAAACAAAATACATCGTTCACCAAGCATCGGTATAACGAATATCGCATTCTTGTAAAGCCGGAAGTTTTTCTTTCAAAGTTTCGAACGTCAACGGAGACAAATGAGTGGAATTCAGATTTAATTTTCTTAACATCTTCATGCCTTAAAATAAAAAAGAAAAAAAACAGAGGTTTTCCAGTTCAAGTACTTTTCTTTTTTTTTTTCAACTTACATGCAAGATAAGCTAAACCTTTGTCAGTGACAGGTGTTTCACATAAATTTAATACTTGTAATCGACTTAAATGTTCAGAGATTAGTTCTANTCCAGCATCGCCAAACTATAAATAGATCAATTTTTATAATGTTTTTGATATTTCGATCAATGATCTACCTGAGTTGACCATAAATTTAAATATCTCAACGAAGGTAATTTAATTAATTGTTCAGCACAAGCACTCGTCACNTTCGTAAAAGCTAAACTCAAACATTCGAGATTACCAAATGATCCACTCGATAATAATTTGGCTAGATCACTATCGGTCGATCGTGATGGAAGCGTTAATTTTTTCGGGCCACCCTTCTGTTGTAATTCTCTGAGGGCAATTTGTCGTTCGCAAACTTTAGCATACATTTTCAAGCCTGTTGATGTCGATTGTAAAGTTGAGATTAATTGTAATTTATTATCACGATTTTCAACAGCATCTAAATCAAGCATTGCACAGAGAGTCTAAACAAAAAANAATCAAATAAACNTTTCAACAAAAATGAATAATTACCTCTAATGAACTTTGATTTTCACGTAATGCAAGTAACATTAATGCAGGCAATAATTTATTAATACTTAATAAGAAGCGTTTCTTTCGNCAACAACAAGATATTAATTTACTCAGCTAGAATAGAAAAATAATAGGTCACAATGGTCTATATTGATTTTTTTATTTAGAATTGATTTACCATAAGAGAAAACATTTCTCCGTCATCGTCACAGGCAATTCCGCCCAGACAGAACATTTCAAACCAACCTTCTTTGCCTTCACGTATGCCTAAGACAGTTTGATGAACTTCACATCGATAATCTTCGACAACATTTTTAACAACATTTTTAAATATTCTAAGAAGACAAAAAACAAAAAGTCGTTTCTATGATCCGCGATCAAAATATTCGATTTGCTTTACTCAATAAACCGATCGTGTGTTAATGCTTCATCAGGAAACGGAATTGATTGAAGTAAGAGACCTAAATGTGGTCTCCAATCATCAAATGACGACCTAGACGAAACGTTCGATATTGATTTATCTTTTTCTCTTCTCTTTACATTGTTTGTAACATTTTCGTGTAGCAAACTAATTGAGATTCAGTTTCTTCTTCATAAGCTCGGCACGTTTCTTTGTCTTCGAATCGATAACTACGAAACAAAAATAAGAAACATATTCATTCATTCCAATCAATCTCGTTTCGTACTTTTTTCGATCTTCGAAGAAATTATAAATTGCTGCAAGACATACGGAAACAAAATTCGAAAGAACACGAGGAAACGGGCAGACCATCGTAGGACCATGTATTCTACAAGAATTATTATTTCCTTGAATTTATCGAAAACAAAAAAACCACGGACGGTTCGATAATCTTTACCTTTTAATGAAATCTTGAACAACACGTAGACCATCATTTTGCGAATTCAATGCGAGAAGATATTCTTGAACGAAGATTCTCATTCGTGGATATTTGCCGAAATCCTTTAAAAGAAAAAAAAAACCTTGTCAAAATAGAATTGAACGATGATAGATTATTTTACAGTATTATGTTTGAGAATCCGTTGAACAACAGGTGTAAACATTTCGATAACGATTTGTGAGCGTGGACTATCGCGGCAATGCTTTTAAAAAAAGCTAACAGATTTTCATTTTGAAAATTAATGCGAACTTACTCGACTAAAAAAGTCACAGATTTCAGGCGATGGATAGTTTTTTTCTAGTAAAGGTGCCAATGCCACAATGACATTTTCGTGAACATATCGCGGAAGATTAAATTGTTGCTAGACATAGAATATGAAATAATAGAATAAATAATTAAGAAAATTAAAGAATGTACTTGTTGAAGAATTTCAGAAATAATTTCCAATGGAAAATGATGTACTTCAACATCTTCAATTGGTGTTGTCATAGCGAAATCAATCATATTCTTGAATAGAAAACAAATAAATGAAATATGTAATAAATGTTTTCTATTCACATACTGTCATTTCTTTGAGCAATATTTCTGGTCGATTAGCTGAGCGTAAAATACGTTCAAATTTCAATTTATTTCTCTAATAAATACAAAGGACAAAAATCCATTAAATAAATATTTGAAAAAGCAAGAATAGTAAAGCATACCTTCCATTGAATTGAATAAAACCATTGGTCTCTCAAGACAAGAGACGGTATCTATGAAAATTTAATGACATGTTATAAAATAGATTCTCATAGAGATCATTACTTGAAAGAAATAAATACATTCATTAGTTACAATTCGTATGCAAAATCGACAATCGGAATCGATCATTTTTGTTTTCGACCAAACAGATAAATCCTCAATTGATGAATATAAAATCGATCGATCCATGTAACCTTCATTCTAGAAAATCAAATGTATTTATTTTTTTGTCATGTCTGGATAATAACACGAACTGTGTCAGATAGGATTTCATTTTGAGCAAGTTTTATATGATGTTCTTCCCAACGACGAAGAAACCGTGAGAAACGTATTTTCTCAATGATATTTTTGGCATGTGGCACACGACAAACATGGACAAGACCATCAACAATTAATTTATATCGTTGTTGATTTCGACGAGCATTTGCTAGTAAACATAATGTATTATTATTATTTGTTGTTGTTGTTATTGCTGATGTTGTATGTAATGAATTTGTCCTTAAGTTTCTCGTTGTATCCAAATGTAAATTCTCATCTTGTGATAATGAATAGTAAGCTCCGCGTGTATTTAAAGAAATCGATCCCAGACGATCAGCCATCGGGAAGAATTTTTCGAAGAAAAAGATTTAAAGCAAATTAACTAAAAATAGAGAAAGAAAATGTTTTTCTTGAATCTATTTGATGTCAACTAGTCGATGAATGAGTAATTTTTCTTTCTATCGAAGAAAAAGAAGAAAAACAAGTGGTTACTGTCTACTAGTTGATTAACATTTGCTTTCCTATCATAATCATAAGTTGTCAAATAAAAAAAAAAGAAACTTCGAAGAAAATTAAAGCTGACAAGTTCGATAGACTTCGATGACGGAGAATTTCTGTAAACAAACAGTTCGAGAACACAACGTCGGACATTTATTTTTCTCTGAACAGGCTCACTTAATCACAATCTGTGAGTATTCATTATCCCACGTAAGAGGAAAAAAAAGAGAAGAGAGAAAAAAAAAAGTTAACAAACATCACGACTATATTTATGATAATACGCGATGAAGAAAATGATGTTAAATACGTCGACGCGGTCTGCTTTATTGAAATATAGAAATAATAGCCTAGTAGAAAAAAAAACGAGGAAGAAGAAGAAAAAGAGACGCCGTCAGCTCAGATGACGACTATTAAGAATGCGCAAAGAAGAAAAAACATTGAGAGAAGCTCGACTTTTCCCATACAACCACGCATTCATAGAACGTCGAAGGAAAACTGTCACTATCCAACGAACGAATGAAAAAAAGACGACAACGAAGCAAAAAAAGCAGACTAGTTGTTTAGACCGACGAGTAGAAAAAGAAAGAGAAGAAGAAGAAAAAAAAAAGAAGAAATCTTTTATTATTATATTCAAACATGATTATTGCATATTCTAAACACGCATAGAGTCATCCGAAGTGCAGAATATAATGACACACGCTTTCAACAACAATTGGAAACACTCAACATTTTAAAATTCATGTTTGTCCATAGAGATACGCGCTCATAAATATGGAATGTCATGAAGTTTTTTTTTTGATTTGCCTGAGAAACTCTGTTTACTCTTTACTGACAAAGATATCTTCTTATCTATTCTCATTTACATATCGAAAATATCTTTGATAATCTAGAACAAAGAAAATACAAAAGACAAAGACTGAATTGGTAGTTCAATGAATAGAAGATTTGTTTTTATTTGGAAAACGATCTTCATCTGACAAAAACACACGCACACATATACAAATTTTTATTTGGATCGTTGATCTGTTTGTTTATATTCATCTAAATCGATATTACTGGTTTTCGTATAGGTATTGTCTGAACGCGAGTCTAGAAAAAATAAAACATAGATCATTTTCATCTTCTAGTAAAGATTACTTTTTCTTTTTAATATAATCAAGCATACTAAGAAACTAAATAAAAGTACTAGTAATACAACCAGCAAAGGAAATAAAATCAAATATTTCATTGTTTGCTTTTCATGAGATAATTGAATTGTAGATAAAAGAAGGATTTCTTTTGTGGACATAGTTGTTGTTGTTGAAGGCAATATTCCTGCGAGACAATCTTGATCACAAACGATTTTTTCTACTGCATCAGGTTTAGTAAAATATCCTGCATTTGATAGGGCACCGATATGCTCATCGGAACATTTTTTAATTGGTAAACAAAATTTGTGACAACGACGAATGATAAATTCGACTCGTTTAATATTAGTATCTTTGACGACGAATCTAATCGAATGTTGTATTCGTTTAAATTCAATGATATCATCATGATAACATCTAATAAAAATTCCGAACTTATTTTTAGATTATTTTCTTTTTTTTTTTAAATTTCGTTACTGCTGATAAAACCAATAGCTAATCGAATGTCGATATTCTGTATGAATACGTTTTGCCCAGATGATTTCAAATTGCTCATTGGCGTCTAGATAAATTATTCAAGAATATCGTCAGAAGATATTTTCATGTATCTACTTAGTCCTGTTGCATTTATATAAAATATATAAGAATAACTTGTTTGCGTGACTTGAATCAATGGTGCAATTGGTTTATACTAAAAATGAAGAAGTTTCTTTTTATATTCAAATAAATAATTCAAAATTACATTAATTGAGCAATAAACACAAGCAAATTCAACACGATTGTGTTTGTTGATTTTCTAAATAGAAAATAGAAATGAAATTGTTCTCATATCAGCAAGAAATCATACTAATGGGACAGCAAGAAATTTATCTCTGATGCTTTCGACACGGCATTTATTTACAGGTGCTTCTAAGAATTTTTGTCCTCGACAGGCATTATTTGAATCAGCGAATATCCAACGAGCTTCTTCCGACTAAACAAAAAACAACGAACTATTGTTCCTCGAAATTCATTATCAAGAAAAACAAATCTACATTATTTTCCATAAACGTCAGATAAGTTTCATTACATTTTATCTGAATATCTGATCCAAATGATACAGTTTCAATTAGTGGACAAACTAAATAAATTTTTTTTTCTTTTCTTTTTTAATGTCATGAATAATAAATCATTCTTACCATCACATTGAATTTGAAAAGAAAATAGAATAATTAAAATATATTTGAATAGAATAGAACTGTGTTGCATTGAGTATCTTCATCGATAAATTGAAAATTAGAAAAACTAAAATATAACAAATATTTTCTTCACAATAACCATCTGTTCAGTATTTTTTTCTAGATACTGATAATAGTTTTACTGTTGACAAGCTGTCAAGATCTAAACCAAGATACGCATGTTAATATTTCAATTGCGAAGAAATGCTGATGGTTACAAGCGCTGTTATTTTCTCTGTTAATAAACCAACACGACATTTCTTTTTTTTTTCTGCTTTTTTTTTTCAACATCACGAGCATGTAATTATATAAAATAGTGAGATGATAATAGATTAAATAGGAAATTAATCTCGCTTTCTTGCTTTTTATTATTATTAATAAACATGAAATACGAGTCAATAGATGTTTGGTGTATTTGGTATCTTATTGATTTATGTTTTT
>JGI26536J50258_1002422_pt1 | contig 11953 bp, 8 predicted proteins | sample ThiBiot_750_plan_FD_50258 | JGI IMG/M metagenome (IMG submission 50258)
GGGGGGGGGGNGGGGGGGGGGGGGCTGGGGCTTGCCGGGATGCTCAGGCGAAGCGCGCTTGGGCTTGTTTTTATCCCGCAAGCGCGGCCCCTCACCCCGACCCTCTCCCCGGAGGGGAGAGGGGGAGAGATCGTTGCGGCCCTCTCCCCGGAGGGGAGAGGGGGAAGGCACGTCGAGCTTCCACCCCAACTCCTGCACCACCAGCAGCAGCTGCCGGTGCAGTTCGCGCCATTCGCGCATGCGCATGAAGCTGAGGAAGTGCCGCGAGCACCAGTCGCGCAGTTTCGACTGGGTGAGTTCCTCGTGCGCCTTGCCGTAGTCGCGCCACAGGTTCAGCACGCCGAGGAAATCGGATTTCGGGTCGGCGAACGCAGCGTGCGCGGCGTCGGCCTGCTGGCGTGCGTCAGCGGGGCGTTCGCGCGGGTCCTGGATGCTGAGGAAGGACACCACCGTCAGCAGCTCGCGCAGCGCGCCGAGCTTTTCCGCTTCCACCAGCATGCGCGCCAGCTGCACGTCGATCGGCAGCCGGGCCAGCGTGCGGCCGATCGCGGTGAGCGTGCGCGCCGCGTCGATCGCGCCGATCTCGGCGAGGCGGCGGTAGCCGTCGGCCACCACGCGCGGATCGGGCGCGTCGAGGAAGGGGAAATCGTCCACCTCGCCCAGCTGCAGCGCCAGCATGCGCAGGGTCACGTTGGCCAGCGAGGAGCGCAGCAGTTCGGGGTCGGTGAATTCGCTGCGCGCGGCGAAATCCGCCTCGTCGTACAGGCGGTAGCAGATGCCGGGGCCGATGCGGCCGCAGCGGCCCTTGCGCTGGTCGGCGGCGGCCTGCGAGACCGGCTCCACGTGCAGGCGTTCGAGCTGGCTGCGCTGGCTGTAGCGCTTCACGCGCGCCTGGCCGGTGTCGACCACGTAGCGGATGCGCGGCACGGTGAGCGAGGTTTCCGCCACGTTCGTCGCCAGCACCACGCGGCGTTTCGGACCGGGCTTGAACACGCGGTCCTGGTCGGCGGCGGAGAGCCGCGCGTACAGCGGCAGGATCTCGGTCTCGCGGTATTGCCGGCGCGACAGCAGCAGGTGCGCGTCGCGGATCTCGCGCTCGCCGGGCAGGAACACCAGCACGTCGCCGGGGCCGCCGCCCAGGCTGCGGTCGGCCACGATCTCGTCGAGCACGGCGGCGATGTGTTCGGTGCTGCCCTGGCCCACGCCGCGCGCGCGTTCGCCGCCGAGCTGGTCGACGGGCCGCCAGCGCAGCTCCACCGGATACGCGCGGCCTTCCACCGAGACCACCGGCGCGCCGCCGAAGTGTTCCGCGAAACGCGCGGTGTCGATGGTGGCCGAGGTGACGATGATCTTGAGGTCGGGCCGCTTCGCGGCGAGGCGCTTGAGATAGCCGAGCAGGAAGTCGATGTTGAGGCTGCGCTCGTGCGCCTCGTCGATGATCAGGGTGTCGTAGGCCGACAGCCAGGGATCGCCCTGCGTTTCGGCGAGCAGGATGCCGTCGGTCATGAACTTCACCAGCGTGCGCTCGCTCACCTGGTCGGTGAAGCGCACCTGGAAGCCCACCTGGTCGCCGAGCTGGGTGCCGAGTTCCTCCGCCACGCGGCGCGCCACCGAACGCGCGGCCAGCCGGCGCGGCTGGGTGCAGCCGATCAGCCCCGCTTCGCCGCGGCCGGCGGCCAGGCACAGCTTGGGCAACTGCGTGGTCTTGCCCGAGCCGGTTTCGCCGGCGATCACCACCACCTGGTGCTCGCGGATCAGCTTGACGATCTCGTCGGCGCGCGCGGTGATGGGCAGCGATTCGTCGAGCCGAATCGCGGGCTTGGCCTCCATGCGCTTGCGGCGCTTCGCCGCGGAGGCCTCGATATCCGCGGCCAGCGCGGCAAGCTTCCTCTCGTCGTGGCGCCTGGACAGCGCGCGCCAGCGCCCCAGCAGGCGGCCGAAGTCGCGGCTGCACACGCCATCCAGCGCCCCGCGCAGCGTGCGCAGGGAAGGTTCGGAAGCGGGGTGCGGGCGGCCGGGGTCGTTCATGGAACCGCACATGATAGCGGCAGGCGTTTCGCTCAACCGATAGCCTGCAGCTATCGCGGGCATCGCAAGGATTCATTTCACTGTCATCCGCAGCGACGTTACTGTCGCCACCATCCCACGACGCGAAGAGGAAGCCACCATGGCCACGAACATCGGTATTGCCCGCAAAGACCGCGAAGCCATCGCCAAGCAGCTGGCCAAACTGCTGGCCGACACCTACTCGCTGTACCTCAAGACCCACAGCTTCCACTGGAACGTCACCGGCCCGCAGTTCAACAGCCTGCACGCGATGTTCGAGACCCAGTACAACGAGCTGTGGCTGGCTGCCGACGAAGTGGCCGAGCGCATCCGCACGCTGGACATGTTCGCGCCCGGTTCCTACAGCCAGTTCGCCAAGCTCGGCTCGATCAAGGAAGAGCCCGGCGTGCCCGAGTGGAAGGTGATGGTGAACCAGCTGGTGGAAGGCCACGAGATCGCCGCGCACACCGCGCGCGCCGCGATCAAGGTGGCCGGCAAGGCGGGCGACGAAGGCACCGCCGACATGCTCACCGGCCGCCTGAAGGCGCATGAGAAGACCGCGTGGATGCTGCGTTCGCTGCTGAAGTGAGCTGCCGCGCGCATCGAAATGAAGGTCGCTTTTCGGCGACCTTCGCTGGTTTCAGGCAGGTAGTGATGGGGATGGTTGCAGCATTGCGCGCAGTTTGCGCAACGTCAGCAACGGGCCAACGACGGTATCGCTTTCGTAACGCACGATCTGGCTGTCGAAGTACAGCGCGCGTGGCAGTTGCGGCACCCATCCGCGGTCGTCCCGTACATGTCGACGCGCGGCAAGCCACGCGTCGATGCGGGCATGGTCGTCTGCAACGATCGCCATGCATGACGGCGTGCCGAGTCGCAACGAAGGCAGCATGCCGACAATCATGCCTGTCATCACGATCAGCGGTATGCGCAGCCACCACGTAAGCAACGCGGCGAGGGCCACCAGGGCTGGAAAGAACAGGGCGCGATAGGTGTCATGCAGTTGGGTACGCAGCGGCAGGCTGCGAATCACGTAGAGCGTCGTGCTGTCCATGGTTGCGGCTTCAATCGTTTTGAGTGGCGCATGTCGTCGTCGTTCCTGCGAAAGCCGAGACCGGATGCACGGCCAGGCCTATGCATCTGGTCTCGGCGAGCGCATGCGCTCAGCCCTTCGGCGCCGGCCCCTTCACCGCGGTGACCAGCCCGTCCGGTCGCACGTACTTCTGGAAGGCCTGCTGCACTTCGGGTGCGGTCAGTTCGAGGTAGTGCTGGCCGGCGACGGTCATCGAGTCCAGCGGCTTGCCTTGCAGCGACAGGGTGAGCAACTGGCCGCCGATCGCGCCGAAGCTGGATTCGCCGAGCGGGATGCGGCGCAGCAGGATGCCCTTGGCCTGCTTGAGTTCGGTGTCGGTCACCGGCTGCTGCTGCATCTGCCTGAGGTTCTGCACCACCAGCGCGCTGGCCGCAGCCACCTTGTCGGGGTCGCAGCCGAAGAACACCTTGTAGGTGCCGCGGTGCTTGTCGGCATCCAGGCCCACGCCGACGGTGTAGACCAGGCCGTGCTTCTCGCGCAGGTCGCGGGTGAGCCGCGAGGCGTAGAAGCCGCCGCCCAGCACCTGGTTGCCGAGGTTGATCGCGTAGCGCGCGGGATCGTCGTAGGTGACGGCGATGGTCTGCGCCATGTCCACGCTGTCCTGCACCGCGCTGGCGTCGGGCACATGCAGCTTGCCGGGCTGGTTCGCGGGCACGGCGGCGTAGTCGGTGTCGGGCTTCGGTCCGCTGGCCTTCCAGTCGCCGAAGGCCTGTTCGATGACCTGCTTCGCCTGCGCCGGATCGACCTTGCCCACGACCACGATGGTGGTCATGTCGGGGCGGAAGGTCTGCGCGTAGTACTGCTTCACCTTGTCCAGCGTCAGCGCCGTCACGTTTTGCGGCGTGGCGTGGCGCAGCTGCAGGTCGTTCGCGGGCAGCAGCGCCTTGCCCAGGCCCAGCTGCAGCAGGAAATCGGGCGACTGCAGCTGCCCGGCCAGCATGCCGGCGGTCTGTTGCTGCACCACGCCGAAAGCCTGCGCGGGCAGGGCGGGGTGCAGTTCGTTGTCGGCCAGCAGCTTCACGCCTTCGGCGAAGTGCGTGGACGGCACCGCCAGCGAGAAGTGGGACCCGGCGTTCGCGCGCGCGCTGATTTCGTCCAGCGCCTGCTGGAACTGCAGGCGGTCCATGTGCTCGGTGCCGAACGGGAACAGGCCGCCCAGCACGTCGGCCACGCCTTCCTCGCCCTTCGCGGCCTGCAGGTCCTGGTTGGTCTTGATGCGGCCGAAGAGTTCCACCGTGTCGCTGATGGTTTCCGGCTGCACGATCAGGGTGAGGCCGTTCGGCAGGGTGTAGGTGACCGGGTTCAGCGAGGACTTCGGCACTTCCAGCCTGGCGAACGCCTGCTCGGCCCATGCGGGCAACTGCACCGGCTTGTCGGGGCTGGAAGCGAAGCTCTCGGCGCCGCCGAAGCCCTTGCCCGCCACCGGCTTGCCCGAGCTTTCCGGGGTGAGGATGGCGGTGATCGCGTGGGCGGGGTCGAAGGTCTGCTTCGCCAGCGCATTCACCGCCGCCGGCGTCACGGCCTCGATCGCCGCCTTGATTGCGTCGGGCGACTCGGCGCCCTGGAAGGCCAGCGCGTGCGACCAGGCGTTGGCGAGGCCGTCCACCGAATTCTTCTTGAATTCCAGGCTCGCGATCGCCTTGCGCTTGGCTGCGTCCACCAGCGCCGGATCGATGCCCTTGCTCGCGGCCTCGGCAAGGATGCCCTGCATCTTCGCGAGGATGGGTTGCGGGTTGCCGCCCTTGGGGAAGATGCCCACGGCCATGCCCACGCCCGCATGCGGCATGGACTCGCCGAAGAAGCCGCCGAACAGCGCGGTGCCGTCGAAGCGCATGCCCGCCAGCGCGGCGCGCTGCGAGCCCAGCGCCTGGCTCAGCACCAGGGCGGTGGCGTGGTCCTTCGAGGTGAGCCCTGGCATGCGGTAGCCGAGATAGACCGAGCCATAGGGGCTGTCGGTGGGCAACTGCACCGTCTTCGCCGTCACCGGCTTGAACTCGAACGCGGGGCGGGCAGGCAACGTCCTGCGCGCGATGCCGCCGAACTCCTGCTTCACCTTCGCCAGCGTGGCGGCGGGGNCGACGTCGCCCGCGATCACCAGGATCGCGTTGTTCGGTGCGTACCAGGNGTCGTGGAAGCGCTTCAGCATCGCTGCCGTGGTCTTCTCGAACGAAGGCCGCGTGCCCAGCGGCGTATGCGCGTACGGCGTGCCGGCGAACATCTGCTCCAGCAACTGCGTGTAGAACTTGAAGTCGGGGCTGGAGAGGTCGCGCGAGACTTCCTGCTCGATCGCGCCGCGCTCCTTGTCCCATTCCTTCTGGTCCATGTCCACGCCGCGCATGCGCAGGCTCTGCACGTGCAGGGCCACGTCGAGGTCCTGCGCCGGCGCCACGAAGTAGTACTGCGTCACGCCCTGCGTGGTGTCGGCATTGAACGCGCCGCCCATGTTCGCCGCGATCGCCGCGAGCTGGTCCTTGGACAAGCCGGGGCTGCCGCGGAACATCATGTGCTCCACCGCGTGCGCGGTGCCGGGGAAGCCTTCCGGCACCTCGTCGGAACCGGCGAGGTAGTTCATCTCGGTGGTGATCACCGGCGCCAGCGTGTCGCGCACGATCACCNCCCGCAGGCCGTTGTCCAGCGTGGCACGGGTGACGTCGGCGTCGTTCGTCGCGGCCATCGCGCCGCCCGCCGCCAGCGCCAGGCCGATTGCCGCGGCCAGTTGCAGAACTCGCTTGTTCATCGTTCGATCCTTGTGTCGTTGCGAAGACGGACGCGCGCCTCGCGTCCCGAGGTTTGGAGCGAAGGATTCAACCGCCCGGGCCGCTGCCCGCAGCGGGACCGCGGGCCACGGCCACGATGCAGGCTTGGGCGCGCCGCCGGCTCAGAAGTTCCCCGATGCCGCTGCACAGGCAGGCGCAAGCCCAGACGATGTTGAACACCGGGTTCGCGAAAGGCCGGGACAGCAGGAAGGCGCCCGCGATCATGACCGCGAGGCCGATGCCGCCCAGCACGAACCACACGCGGTAATGCTTGCGCGCCAGCGCCGTCTGCTCGTGGATGAGGTTCGCCGCGGCGACGAACGGCAACCCGTAGTCGCGCTGCAGGGACCGGATGGTCGCAAAGCTCATGGTCGTGCCTCCCTGGATGAATCCACCTGTCCGTGGCGGGTGCGCATGCTGCCGCCGATCCTGATCGCGCCGAACGCGGGGCCGGTGCCGGCATGCGGCACGGCAGGTGCTGCAGCGTAGCGAACCGGCGCGCGCAAGTACTTGCGCGCGCCGGCACCCGGTCCATCCACCCTCATGCGCTGGCCAGGAACGGATGCGGGCGGCGCAGCAAGGCCTGCCAGCCGCGGCGCCCCAGCCACAGCAGCACCACTGCCATCACCACCCACGCGACGCTGAGCCAGCCCTGGACAAGGTTCGCGTACTGCCAGGGGTGACGGCCCAGGGTGGTTATCGGTATGAAGGTGCTGACGAAGAACAGCACCAGCAACGGGGTGTAGACCAGCCACTCGCCCCAGGTCGGCAACTTGCGGCCGCCCAGCGTGCACAACACCTGCGCGACCATCGCGCCCGCGACGGCCAGTTGGGGCAGGGCGACCAGCAGCAGGCTGAGCCCGCTCATGTGCCGGTAGTGCGCGGCGATCAGCGCCGCGACAAGCACGGTGCCCAGTACCAGGAGCTGCGCGGTCACCGGCGAGGTGAGCGCGGCGCGCAGCAGGCTGCGCCGCACATGCGGGGCGTCGCCCAGTCCCGGCAGCAGGGCCAGCAGCGGCAGTTCGGCATTGTTGCGCTGCCAGCGCTGGCGTAGCAGCACCGAGGTCATCGCGGTGAGCATCAGGCTGCCGAACAGCAGGGCCCACAGCAGGCCGGCGCCGAAGCCGATGAGGCTGGCGCTGCTCAAACCCGGCTGGCGATTGCTGGCGAACACCAGCGCCATCACCGGGATCGCCAGCAGGATGGGCAGCAGCACCGGCGCCGCCGCGCGCAGGTGGCCGGCCAGTGTCTTCGGCAGGTACCAGCCGCCCAGCGCCACGCGCAGCGTGCGCACGGTGAATTGCGGCCCGGTGCGGCGCAGGTCGGCGCGCGGCTGCATCCAGTCCGGGCGCTGGCGTATCAATTGCCCGCTGTCCAGTTGCTGCAGGCCGTTCCAGTTGCCCATTGCGCCCTGGCGGCGGTACTGCAGCACCATCGCGCTGCCGAAGCCCAGTTCGTTGTCGGCGTCGCTGCGCAGCAGTTGCCGCCAGCGCAGCACGTCGACGACCAGCAGCGCCGCAGCCGCCAGCGCGCCCCACACCAGCCAGCGCGGGTCGAGCAGGGACGGGAACTGGAACAGGTGGCGCAGCCCGATGTTCAACGCGGGAACGAAGCCCATCAGCATCGCGCNCCAGCGCGGCAGCAGCGCGAAGCCCAGGCCCCCGGCCACCGCCAGCGCGGCCAGTACCGCCACCAGCGGCGCCTTCGCGCCCAGCATGCCCAGCACGAGGGTGGGTACCGCGATCGTGAGCAGGCCATAAAGCAGCATGCCGGCATGGATCGCCCGCTGCATGCCGGGCAGGCGCAGCTTGCGCGCGTCGATGGCCAGCAGCATTCCGGTCGGCAGCCAGAACGCCCACACGAATGCCGCGCCTATGCAGTAGATTCCGGTGCTGAGCGGCCACCAGAGGTGGTCGCGCCCGAACCAGCCGGCCGCGATCGCCCCCAGCACGCAGACGACGAACAGTCCCGACACGAACCAGCGCGTTGCGCGGTGGGTCGAACGCCAGGGCATCAGCAACACCTCGCTCAGGCGCATGTTCTTTCTCCCATGGTCAGGGTGGCGTGGCGATTCATTCGGCGATCTCCACGAACAGGTCTTCCAGCCCCAGCGCATCGATGCGCGCGCCGGGCAGGTGGGCGGCTTCCGGCCAGCGGCCTTGCGCGTCGCGCTCCACCACCAGGCTGAGGCTGCCGTCCTCGTGGCGGCGGCGGCTCAAGGCCAGCGCAGGCGCGGCCGCGCTCTTCGCTGCGGGCAGCCACAGCCGGGCGTAGCGCTCCTTGGTCTCGTCCACGCCACAGCGCAGCAGCAGGCGACCCTCGTGCAGGAACGCGATCTCGGACGCCACGCGTTCGAGGTCGGAGACGATGTGGGTGGAGAACAGCACCGTGGTGCCGCTCTCGCCCGCGCGCAGGGCCACCTCGCGCAGCAGCTCGCGGCGCGCCACCGGGTCGAGCGCGGCGGCCGGTTCGTCCAGCACCAGCAGTTCCGGCTGCGAGGCGAGCGCGCGGATCAGGTCCACGCGCTGGCGCTCGCCGGGCGAGAGCTTGGCCAGCAGCTTGTTCGGCTGCAGCTTCCAGCGCTCCAGCGTGCGCCGCACGAACTCGGCGTCCCAGCGCGGGTAGAAGCGGCCCACGTAGTCCAGCATCTGCTGGGCGGTGAGCCAGGCCAGCGCTTCCGGCTGCTGCGGCACGTAGGCGAGCCGGGCCTTGGCGTCGTCGGACAGCTTGAGCGCCGGTTCGCCGAACACCGTCGCGCTGCCGGACAGCGGTTCGAGCAGGCCCAGCATGGCGCGGATCAGGGTGGACTTGCCGGCGCCGTTGCGGCCGATCAGGCCCAGCACGCTGCCGGGCTCCAGCGCGAGGTCCACGCCGCGCAGCACGTTGCTGCCTTCGTAGCAGTGCGTGAGGCCGTGTGCGGCCAGCGGCGAGGCCGCGGCGGATGTCCTTTCGCTGAGCATGGCGTTCATGGTCCTTCCCCGTGTCGATCTGGTGTGAGTGGTTGGGCGATGGCGGTGCCGGATCGCCGCGGTGGTCATGGCGTGGGCGTTTCGGCCCGGGACGGCGCGGCGGCTGGCGGGTGCGCGCGGGCGGCCCGCGCGTGCGGCCGCATCCGCTGCCGCAGCCGCTGCAGCCAGGCGAGCCGCCGGTCCGGCTGGCGGGAGCCGCGGCGCCAGGGCAGCGGCACGGCGACCAGCAGGCAGGGCAGCAGGACGGCGATGGCGAGCGTGGCGGGCGTGGCGAGCATCTCAGTCCCCCATCAGCTTGCCGAGCCGGCGCAGCACCGGGTCGGGCGGCAGTTCCAGTTCGCGCGCATGGCGGGCCAGTTCAAGCAGTTGGGGCTCCAGCAGGGCGAGGCGCTGGCTCTCGCTCTGGCTGGCGCGGCGCGTGGCGGCCACTGCCATGCCCTTGCCGCGCAGGCGTTCCAACAGGCCCTCCGCCTCGGCCAGGCCGTAGGCGCGCGACACCGTCATCGGGTTGATCGCGTGGAAGCCGGCCACTTCGCGCACCGAAGGCAGCAGCTCGCCCGCGGCGAGCTGGCCGCCGGCGATCAGCCGGCGCAGCTGTTCCACGATCTGCCGGTAGATCGGCTCGGGCGCGTTCGGCTGTATCGTGAGCAGGGAGGCATCCATGTGTATCAATACAACAATACACATGCAGGGCTGTCAAGCATGACTTGCGACCTGGTCGCCGCCGTCCGCCCTGACCTTGCGCTGACCACGGAGGCCGCCCTTTATTGAGGCCGGCGCCGTGCATTGGTTAAGCTCACGCGGCTTGGCACGCCTCAGGAGAGGCATCCCGGGGACTTTCTTGAGCGCCGATCTTTCTTTTCAACGCCGCCCTTCGCTGTTCATTGCCGTCGTGCTGGCGCTGGTGGTGGCCGCGCTGAACATCGCCCTGTGGTGGTGGGGCAACCGCCCGCATGGACCCGAGGACTGGCACGGTCCCATCGGCGGTTTCGCGCTGGAGCCGTACCAGCGCTACCAGGATCCGCTGAAGGACAAGTTCCCCAGCGACGAGCAGATCGACGCCGATCTCCGGCTGGTGCGCCAGTACACCCCGAACATCCGCACCTACTCGATGCTGCAGACCCCGCAGGTTCCGCGCCTCGCGGAGCGCGAGGGGCTGAAGCTGCTGTCCGGCGCGTGGATCGACACGCGGCTGGACAACAACGAACGCGAGATCGCCGCGCTGATCGCGCAGGCGCGGCGCTACCCCGGCACCATCACCCGGGTGCTGGTGGGCAACGAGACGCTGTTCCGCAACAACGTCACGCCCGAACAGATGATGGCCTACCTGGACCGGGTGCGCGCCGCGCTGCGCCAGCCGGTGTCCACCGCCGAGCCGGACTACATCTGGATGAAGTATCCCGAGCTGGCCGAGCACGTGGACTTCATCACCGTGCACCTGTTCCCGTACTGGAACGGCATCCCGCGCAAGGACGCGATCGGCGCGGCGCTGGGCAGCTACGAGCAGTTGCAGAAGCAGTTCCCCGGCAAGCACATCGTGATCGGCGAGATCGGCTGGCCCTCGAACGGCGACCGCAAGGAGTACGCCTACCCGTCGGTGTCGGACGAGGCGATCTTCCTGCGCCAGTGGTTCAACGTGGCGAAGCAGCTGCATCTCGACTATTACGTGATGGAGGCGTTCGACCAGCCCTGGAAGGAGCAGCTCTCGGGCCGCACCGAGGCGTACTGGGGCATGTTCAACGCCGACCGCCAGCCGAAGTTCCCGTTCACCGGCCCGGTGACGGAAGACACCGGCTGGCCGTGGAAGGCGCTGGCGGCGAGCCTGCTGGCCCTGCTGCCGATGATCTGGTTCGCGCGGCGCTTCGCGCGCTTCAAGCTCACCGGGCGCTTCTTCTTCTGCGCGCTGATCCAGCTCGCCTGCGGCCTGATCGTGTGGTCGGCCACGCTGCCGTTCAATTTCTACCTGAGCTGGGTGGACTGGACGATGCTGGTGCTGCTGTTCCCGGCCCAGATCGCGATCCTCGCCATCCTGCTGATCAACGGCTTCGAGTTCACCGAGGTGCTGTGGCGGCGCGAGTGGGTGCGCCATGCCGGCATGCTGCGGCCGGACAGCCCCGAGAAGCAGCCGTTCGTCTCCATCCACCTGGCCTGCTACAACGAGCCGCCGGAGATGGTGATCGTCACGCTGGATTCGCTGGCCGAGCTCGACTACCAGAACTACGAAGTGCTGGTGATCGACAACAACACCAAGGACCCGGCCGTGTGGGGCCCGGTGAAGGACTATTGCGAGAAGCTGGGCAAGCGCTTCCGCTTCTTCCACCTGGAGCCGTGGCCCGGCTTCAAGGCCGGCGCGCTGAATTTCGGCCTGNAGGAAACCGCGCCCGAGGCCGACGTGGTGGCGGTGATCGACGCCGACTACGTGGTGCGCCACGACTGGCTGGCCACGCTCACGGGTTACTTCCACGATCCGAAGGTGGCGGTGGTGCAGTGCCCGCAGGCGCACCGCGACTTCGAGCACAACCGCTTCCGCCGCATGACCGCGTGGGAATACGACGGCTTCTTCCGCATCGGCATGCACCACCGCAACGAGCGCAACGCGATCATCCAGCACGGCACCATGACCATGGTGCGGCGTAGCGCGCTGGAGGGCACCGGCGGCTGGTCGGAGTGGACGATCTGCGAGGACGCCGAGCTGGGCCTGCGCCTGATGCACGCCGGCTACGAGCTGGTCTACGTCGACGAGCTGATGGGCAAGGGCCTCACCCCGGCCGACTTCAAGGCGTACAAGAGCCAGCGCTACCGCTGGGCCTTCGGCGCGATGCAGATACTCAAGGGCCGCTGGAGCTGGATGACGCAGCGGGGGCCGCTGTCGGCCGGCCAGCGCTTCCACTTCCTCACCGGCTGGTTCAGCTGGTTCGCCGACGCGCTGCACCTGATCTTCNCCCTGATGGCGCTGTTCTGGACCGCGGGCATGGTGGCGCTTCCGCAGTATTTCAGCCTGCCGATGCAGCTGTTCCTGATCCCGGTGATCGGCTTCTTCTTCGCCAAGGCGATCTTCGGCATCGTGCTGTACCGCGCCCGCGTGCCCT
>JGI26536J50258_1002425_pt1 | contig 11947 bp, 6 predicted proteins | sample ThiBiot_750_plan_FD_50258 | JGI IMG/M metagenome (IMG submission 50258)
CCAAGTATCAGTTAATGGATCATATAATTCAGCGCTATTCAATGTTCCATTATATCCATAGCCACCAGCGATCAAGACTTTTCCATTCGGTAATACGGATGCTGTGTGACTAGATCGACCGTAAGTGACATTTCCTGTTATTGTCCACACACCTGTTATTGGATCATACAGTTCGCTACTATTCGAGGTGCCATAATATAGATCACCTCCAGTAACTAAGATTTTTCCATTTAATAGTACTGATGCTGTATGATAGCGTCGAGGATAAGTCATATTTCCTGTCATTATCCATATACCTGTAGTTGGATCATATAATTCAGCAGTATTCAATGCTCCATAATATCCAGCGCCACCAGCGACCAAGACTTTTCCATTCGGTAATACTGATGTTGTGTGATGATGTCGACCGTAAGTCATATTACCCGCTGTTGTCCACACATCGACTGTTGGATCATATAATTCAGCACTTTTCAAAATATCTGTGCATCCGTAGCCACCGACTATCAATATTTTCCCGTTTAATAAGACAGATGATGTGTGACCGTCTCGTGAATAATACATACCATTAACTTTGGACCAGCCTACTAATGAGCAAAAGGTTGTAAATGTCAATGGCAAACATCTTGCTTTGGGTTCACAACATGAATTAATAACACAAACAGATGAATTTGATGAACAAGTATTGTTACACGGTTGTAAAATCGAACAATCACTTGCAGGTGCACAATAGCTGATATTATTTTGTGTGCGATACTCGAAACAAGATGCTTGTGAACTACGACAACTATGATTACTGCTGTTACATTGAGCAACAGAACAGTTTGTTCTACTATCAAATGCTGAATGTGAGAACGTAGATGCAACATAATTAAATTCGACAGTGGTATCTTGCACTGAACAAGTATACTGTGATGATTGAGTAGTTTGACCTAATTACGTATAAACATACTATACTTCGTTATGTGTAAAATAAAAGAACTTCATTACGAACCAAAGATCACATTCAACAAAATCGTTGAATAAAAGATTTGTAACGATCGAAACATGTATGTCTCTCTTCGAATAAAAACCAAAAATATTCTTCATATATCATTGCGATTTAGTGCGTAGAGATGAAGATAGAAATAAAATGTAAATTTTCTACATATGTCAACTCAACTCTTCACACGTAGAAGTTAAAATTATTGAAGAAACCATAAATGTTCGTCTTTTGATACGATATTTTTTTTCATGTTGCATGATTAATTCAAAATCAGAATAATATTGTAATTTATTGTCAACGCATAGCATAGTCAATGGAATACACGATGGCATACATACATTTCTAGGATTATCCAAATGAAGAGTGAGATGAATCGAATGGTTAAAATTTACTAGTTTTGACAAAGACAAATCACGCATTTTTTTAATTAGTTTTTTTTTGTATCAGGCTTCATTTATTTATGAGCAAACACTCTCAATAAATTGCATTACAACAATAGAAAGAAAAAAGTTATTCTATTTCACAATCTGAAGAAGCCAGATATTATGAGAACAATATGCATATGCGTATATAATCTTCGAAAATAAATAAAAAAAACACACTTTCAATTTTTGAAACAAAATTCATGGAACAAAAGATTCATGCAGAAACAAATCAACGTCAATCAACGCTAGAAAATGTGCGTTCATTTCTTATTTTTCGATAAAATTTATTTCTTTTTGTGCAATTGTAGTCATTTGAAGCGAATGGCAACCAATCTTGCAACAGTTTTTCTACATTTAGAGATACATCCAATGTTACGAATAACACAGTTCATTCAGTGAGTTTTTTTTCTTTCGAACAGTAATCGATGATGTATTATTTTCTATAAAAAAAAGATTTCATCAATATCCTTTGCTTCTGAGCAAAGAACTTCGTCGGACCTATCAAAAACATCGGAAAGATCGATTAAATCACCCAAAAATAATAAAATACATCCAGTTAGTATTGTTTCCGTTCATCTTATTATTATGAATTAAATTTTAATAAATATTTTTGTCTAGGAATCTTCGTACCGAACTATTCCTATAAGGAACAGTAATAAAACATTTCAATTAATAACATTGGAAGAAGAACTAGTAAATGTTTTCATTTTAATAATAAAATAGTTTATACGGATATTCTTGGTTAGCGAATGCGTTCTGCACGTTCAAATACGCAAAGTACAAAAAAAACCCTCAAAGTTAGTATTTTCATAATTATTCGTCTTTTTTTCTCATTATTATTTAATAACTTTACACTAGGAGAGACTTAAAACACTAACTCAAAGAAAACCGGCAGACGAATCAAATAGAAAGCCTGGTTTACGTGACAAGTAATTTAAATTTATGAAAATCTTATCTTGTTGTAATATTTGCATAGGATTCCATGGAAATGGTCTACTATTTGTAAGGTCCTGATTCCGTTGATTGCAATAGGCGTAATCGCGTCTGCTGTAACTGTAGCAGTGGTACTTACTAGAACTACAGATCCGTTCATAAATACAACTACTACAACGAGAACAACTGTTACTACAACTAGTGCGACAACCACTACTGTAACAACCGCAACAACAACCACTGCAACGACAACTACGACAACCACAAGTACTACAACGACAACCACATCAACTACGACAACGACTACTACAACGGAAACAACAACGACAACTACATCAACAACGACAACCACTACCACAACGGAAACAACAACGACAACTACATCAACTACGACAACCACTACCACAACGGAAACAACGACGACAACCACATCAACTACGACAACCACTACCACAACGGAAACAACCACAACAACCACATCAACTACGACAACTACAACAGAAACAACGACTACCACAACGGAAACTACAACTACAACAGAAACAACGACTACCACAACGGAAACTACAACTACAACAGAAACAACAACTACCACAACGGAAACTACAACGACCACTACCACTGAAACGACAACATCAACTACTACAACAACTAGTGAGACAACAACTACAGAAGTGGAAACATCTGCTGGTGAATCAACAGTTACAACAGTGGGGACATCGACTGACCAGCCAACAACTGCAGCAATGAGCACATCTGCTGGTGAATCAACAGTTACAACAGTGGAAATCTCGACTGATCAATCAACAGGTACAGCAGCGGAAACATCGAGTGACCAGTCGGCAACTGCAATAACGGACACATCGATTGATCAATCAACAGATATAACAGTAGGAACATCGACTGGTGAGTCAACAATTACAGTAACGGACACATCGCCTGGCGAGTCAACAGATGCAACAGCGGAAACATCGATTGACCAGTCGACAACTACAATAACGGACACATCGATTGATCAATCAACAGATATAACAGTAGGAACATCGACTGGTGAGTCAACAGTTACAACATTGGGAACATCCACTGATCAGTCGACAGCTACAATAATGAACACATCGACTGATCAATCAACAGGTACAGTGGGCACATTTGCTGGCGAATCAACAGGTACAGCGGGAACATCGACTGACGAGTCAACAAGTACAGTGGAAACATCGACCGATCAATCAACAGATACAACAGCGGGAACATCGAGTGGCGAGTCGACAACTACAGTAATAGAGACATCGACTGACCAATCAGCAGGTACAACAATGAGAATATTCACTGACCAGTCGACAACTATAGTAATGGAAACATCTCCTGGTGAGTCAACAAGTACGAATATAGAGCAGAAAACTTGGACAGCAGGAACCACGCCTGCCAGGTCAACAGTTTTATCTACTGAATCGACAAGTGAATTTACAATGAAGACTGCTGAGTCACTAAGTTCAACGGCTGATTCAATAATAACATTCACAACAGATTCGAAAATTTCANCGATAAACACTATAACATCTGTAGTTACAGGATCAATGAGTGTGGGTGTGACTACTGAAGCAGCAACTACTAATACTGANTTGGTAAGTAATACCATGGAATCTACTGAGGACACGATCATTACAAGTGGAGNATCGAAGATGGATGGCTCAACAAATCCAACTATACTATCAACAAAAGGTACTGCTGAATCAACCAGTGCGAGCACAGAACTGACGTTGAAAACCGGAAATCAAGAAATCACAACGGAACTAACAACAGAATCAACAATGCAATCTGTAGTATCATTAACAACGGAAAAAATTGAGACTACAGTGAAGGAGACAACGACAAACATAGATTCCACATTCGTATCTACGGCAGAATCAACAGTTGAAACAGCAACTATAACATAACTTCATTCATTTCTTGAGGGTCAACTTAAAGCATCAAGAATGTTTCTTCAATTGATGACTTTCAGAGGGGAGTTTCATCTGTAAAAATGGAAACAAAACAAAAACACAATTATTGCAGTAATATTATTTTTTTATATTTTATGTGATTTCTCTCTTATGGACTTCTCATAACAAAGAATAAATCAATACTGACACCCAAAAGAAAAACATGAAAATATAGCTATATTTGCATTTAATTAAAAGACAGTATAAACAATAGCCCAATCATGAAGCATCGAATTCGTATAAATCTTGAGGGTGAGAGTAGTTCACTCAATCTTTTGGATACTCCATTTGATGCACCGTATTATAAAATGGAATAATAGCAGATCAATGGCAAAATATCTACGTATGTTGTGATCGTCTCAATAATCGAGTTCAATGAACTGTAAAAGTTTTATTCTAAAACAAGCAAAAAAATCTACCACCATAGAAAGACTTTGCCATTAGCAGAATTTAACGTATAATTGTCAAGAAGTTGTTCGTTTGAAATCACTCGTTGGATATCTTCAGTAAACCTCGAACATTTTGTGAAACATATTGACGATAGATAACGTTTTTTCTTCTCACATTTGAATAATAAATATCGAATGATTGGTTTCAAATCATCATTTGCTACGTTTACTGTCAAACATTCTAATCGACAACAAAGAGCAGTAATCAATTGTACTTTTTTCAATCGAATTAGTTGTCTAATCGTCAGATGAGAAATCATATTTGTATTCGAAACTAAACGAAATAAATCTGTCTGCTGAATTACGGTGGATTTTGTTCGACCGAGTGATAGAGTATTCAAATTTAATGTATGAATATTTGGTGAATAAGATAATAATTCAAGAATTTGTTCAAAATGAAATCGATCACAATTTAAAGTTAATTCAGTTAGATTTCGTAACGAAATCAGATGACTAAAATCGTTCAGAAATGTATTTCGTTTCAAATTGAATCTGCTCGAAAGTGTCACTTGAGTTACATTAGAAAAACACGTTGGAAACGTTCGCATTGCTTCGGAACTGTGAATATAAAGTTGTTTAACTGAATTCATATTTTCATTGATTTGATTCGATGTTTCATTGTATATGATAAATATATGCCTGTATGGATTTGCTGAATATAAATATGCTAATTCTCCGAATGATGTACTAAAGTAACAGCAATTAAAAAACCATTGACGTGAAGACCAAAATATCGAATTGAATTTTTTCACATAATTATCAATTATATGTTGGTCGATTTGAGCAAACCATATACGAAATTGTTGTTCGAAATTAAATATGCGTAGATTGGGTAAAGTTGTGGAAATTAATTGTTCCCATTCGTCAGCATTTAAATACTGACTGAAATAATTTGAGAAACATTCGTTAGAAAATGTTAAACGTGAAATTTGTGTGAAATAATCATGAATTAACAATTTAAAATCATCGAATTCAATGCCGCTCATTCGACAACACACACTAGTCAAATGTATCAATGGATTTGCACGTTGTTGACCTCGTTTTCGATATGACATTTTGAACTTATTCAATGATAAATGACGAAGTTTTGGGACATATGATAATAAATTATCGATTTCATCAAATTCAATTTCATTATGTAAAATAAGAGTTTCTATCGAACTAAATCTATCCGTAGCAAAAGGTAACCATTCATCAAATTTTGTAATTTCGATTTTTGTTTCAAAATATTTCAATGCAGGTAAATGGAAAATTTTCTGATAGAATTCAATTGATTGTTTGATTTCATCTACAGATGCGATTGTTAATGAAGTAAGATGAGGTAGATAAGATATTGCATCGAGTAATCTGTCGATATCGACTGATAGAATATCATGAATGATTAATGTTTTGAGTTGAATGAAATTATTCATGATCAATAGTAGATCTGTACTCATACCAGCAGCGAATGAATTCGAAAATTGAATTGATTCTACTCGATTTAGATGTGGTTTGATAAGATCATTGATATAATTATGAAATGTCGGCTTTGTAATCGATGAAATATGAATTCGAATGGGTAGATTGGAACGAATAAGAAGATTTTGAAAACGTTGATTGAGATTAAAGAAACTTTCGTAGACATGATGAGAATTGAGATATTCGAATATATCATAAATAATTTCATTCGAAAGATTTTCAAATGAATTCGAATGTTTGATTTTACATCTTTTTATTTGATGCATAAACATAATTCATCTAACTTCGAAATATATTACCAACCACGAGAAAAACGCACACATGTGGTACGTAGATACGTGACGTATCAAGTTACAGGACGACAAAAGAAAGGAAGTAAAAAACATGTTATTGAAATGATTCATCTTATAGTAGTTGAGAGTGAGTGCTGCAATGCGATAACGATTTCAAATCTTTAAAATTAAAGTTGATTGTTCATTGTCGTACGATTTTTTTTAAATAAATCTTTCGTTTTTGTCTATAAAATGATAGATTCTCTACGTCATTTCAGAAATTAGATAAAACTCGTTCTCTTTTCTTCTCGATGAATAATCTATGTCATATTAAGATAATGCAACCAACTCATAAAAATATTCGAGAACGAATTCTGGTTTACACAATAAAATGACGTCATTTTTTTGTTGATGTTTTGTAAATAAATATGATAAGATAAATTTGTTAACTATAAAATTAAAAAGATGCATTTTCATTTCATAAGAACAAAATAGAAATGAAGACTCAGATTATTTTAATTTACAGTATTTTATTTATTATAATTCGTAAGTAAAGATGATATTTATTGAAACATGAAATAACTGTTGAAAGTTTAGCAATATATGANNCAGTAGCCATTCAAGAACAGGCACAAGCTTCTTCTACTGCTNGTCCACCAACAACAGGTCGACCAACTACTCGACCAGCAACAACACGCCCAACTTATTACCCAACAACACGTACAACTTATTACCCAACCACTCGTTATACAACTCCTCCTCCAAGAGTCTACTGTTATACATGTGCAATGGACAGATGTCCACTTCCATTCAAGTCATATGGTGTTTCAACTGTTTATTCACCAAATGGCTGGTGTATTGTATGTGACGAATAGTTTATTTTGAGAATATTAATTTGTATCTATTTTAGCGATCGAGTTACAATTCTTTTACAAATGTTACTGCTGAAAGAGGAATTGATCAATATAATTATTGTTATTATAAAGGTTCTGGATGTCAGTGGGACGGCCTTTACTATAGATGTTGCTGTCATTCAAATCTTTGTAACAAATCTAATCACAGTTTTAACTTCAGTTTTGTTGCTTTTATATTTTGTTTATTTATCAATACATACTTATATAGTCATTAGACAATGTGTTTCAGCGTGATTTGTCAATGATCCAACCTAAAGATAAAAATAAATAAATAAATAATTCATATTCAGCGAGAAACAAACTAATAATCCATCGGATTGTCATGATACACTGCTGATGCTAATGAGAGAAAAAGAAAGAAAACAACAGGTTCTTCAGGATTTTTCTGTTACTAGAAAAATGTTTATTCCAATCTATTAGTTCATTTTGTCTGGTTGATTTTTGTTATGATGTTGATTTTATTTAATTTTGGATCTAATCTGTTTTATACTGTGATTGCTACAGCCGATTATTCGAATGTTGGATGAGATTTGCTTGTGGGATTTTTTTCCGAAGTTAGAGATTGCTTCCACCGAATTAAATAATTTCTAAGTCAAACAAAAATCTCCTGAGCTTCATCTAAAGCCGTTTCATCCACAGTTGATTGAAAGCAGAGTTAAGATCAATAAACGAGATAGTGTCAGGAATCATTTCTCATATAACTCTGAAAAACAAAGTAGTAGCAAAATTGGACCAGCATCATTAGGATTCTTAATAGTTGAATTTGATTTAGATAGGAGAATGATTTTGACTCTGCGAGACAAGAACCAACGTTCTTTCTTTTAGAAAAAAAGACTAATAATTATCATAAATGCGTATTTCACTGAGTTTTTTGTTTTGTCTATAAAATGATAGATTCTCTACGTCATTTCAGAGATTAGATAAAACTCATTCTCTCTTCTTCTCGATGAATAATCTATGTCATATTCTAGGCTGACACAAGAAAATGACGTCGTTATCTTGTTGATCTTTTATAAATAAATATGATAAGATAAATTCGTTAACTATAAANTTAAAAAGATACATTTTCATTTCATAAAAACGAAATAGAAATGAAGACTCAGATCATTTTAACTTTAAGCATTTTATTTATTATAATTCGTAAGTAAAGATGATATTTATTGAAACATGAAATAACCGCTGAAAGTTTAGCAATATATGAAGCAGTAGTCATTCAAGCACAAGCACAAACCACTTTTCGAGCAACCACTCGTCGACCAACCACTCGTCGAACAACCACTCGTTCAACTCCTCCTCCAAAAGTCTATTGTTATACATGTACAATGCAAACATGTCCACTTCCATTTACGCCATATCGTGTTTCAAGTGATTATTCACCAAATCGCTGGTGTATTGTATGTGACGAATAGTTTAATTTGGAAATATTATAATTTGTATCTATTCTAGCGATTAAGTTACCATTATTTTACAAATGTTAGTGCTGAACGAGGAATTGATAAAGATAACTATTGTTATTATAAAGGTTCAGGATGTCATTGGGACGGTCTTTATTTTAGATGTTGCTGTAATTCAAATCTTTGTAACAAATCTAATCACAGTTTTAACTTCAGTTTTGTCGCTTTTATATTTTGTTTATTTATCAAAACATACTTATATAGTCATTAGACAATGTGTTTCATCGTGATTTGTCAATGGTCCAACCTAAAGATAAAAATGAATAAATAATTCATATTCGGTGAGAAACAAACTAATAATCCATCAGATTGCCATTGATCATTGAAATCAAGATAGAAACAACCGGATTGATAGGCACGAACACGATAGTTAGATGTAAAAACAAACGGTTCCTTGATATCTAATTTCGTTGTTCCATTCGAACAGTATTCTTCAAGTTCATCTTCTCTTAATTCTCGAATTCCATAGACAATTGAATGATGTCCATGTGTTTTTTCATTGTTAAGAAAATGCTTGTAATATTCATTCTGAATTAGATCTCTATTCGAACACAATACAACCGAATTGTTTATTCCAATAGGTTCTTGAGGATCGAATTCATAGATGAATAGATAAGACAAATTTACTTGTAATGGATATAATTCAAAGTGAATTGAATATGTTAAATTTTGATGATCATCTTGGGTTAAATTAAACCGATGATAATTGAAGAATGATCTCTTCGAATTTTTTAATAAAGTAACATTTTGAATAACTAAAGGTGGAAATGATAAATTTGGATCTCGTGGAATAAAAAATTGTTTTCGATCTGTGATGAAATATTCATCTACGAATGACAATGATCGTGACAGATTTGTACGAGACGGATAATTATCATCGGCTATTGCAAGTCGTTCGATGATTTGACGAATGAAATTTGTTTGATGAGTTTTTTTCAAAAAGAAATCAATTGAACCTGTTTTAATTCGTATACTTTGATTAATATTCAAATGAATATTTAAAGTATCAGTAATTGAAGAAATAATTTTAGTTTGTATTTGAATAAGTTGATTTAAGGTTTGTTTTTGCTCTTCATTTACAGGCTTATTTGTTCTCATCAAATCTAAATTGAGAATACGATGTGTTCGACCTTGTAAAATTCGATTGACACCTTCAATGATATTCGTACTACATTCAAGAAGATACGCAGATATCAATCGAATATCTTCAATTGATAATCGCTGTTGAATTATTTTCAATTGATTCGATAATCGAAAACATTTATTCAAACCAATAGTTGCAGATAATCTTGTTAATTGATTCGTTGTTTTAGTTAGTTGTGATAGTAAACATGATTGATCTCTGATTTCATCGATTGTATTTACTGAAAGATTACTAATTGATATGATGAAGTTTTCACGAATCGAAGCATGTTCATCAAGTTGATCAAAATCTGAATATTCGTGTAATGAATTGTTAGTTCGTGCTAATTTCTCATTATTTAATGATGTTACTGAAATACTTGTTGGTGAAATATCGTTTCTACTTTGAAGAATTGACTGAATAGATTGATCATTGATTTCATCGAAGAAATGACAAATAGAAATAATCGAATGTGTTTTCATAAGATCGGAATTTCCATGAATTGTTATAATCGGAAGTGGATATTCCGTAGAACAATCGAATCGATCTCGAATACGAACAATTAATTCATATGTTGAGATGCTCTTGATACTCAATGGTAATTGAATGTAAATCAATGATGCAATCGAATGATTCAGAATAATTGGTAGTGATGAATTGAATTTNAAATAAATTGTATAGTCTTTGATATCGTCATCGTCATACCATTCTGAACAATTAATAGAAATCAAATCTATTGACGAACCATTCTGAGGATGAACAGAACAGTAACCATTTCGTGGTGGTTGATTGATTTCAATATCAAATGTTTGATTGTAGGTTTGACTTTCGAACAGATAAATTAATTCAAAACGCCAATATTGACTTTGATTATATTCAATAAATAGATCCTTGAGTACTGTTAAATTCTTTGTATTTAAACCATAGAATAGCCAATTTGTTTGTTCAGAAGGAAATATATTCCATTGTATAGTTTGATTTGATGAAGATGAATGAATCTTCCATTGAACATATTCAACTGATGAACAGTTACCACTTATACAAAGTGCATACAATGCCAGTTCAGTTGTAGGATTGACATAATGAAATTGACCATTCGATGAACACATTGTGCGTAGTAAACAACTAAAATAAAANTTTATTGAAAGAATAGAATTTTAAAAAAAAAACAAGATATAAGTATATACTCAATAAGAATAATCGGAGAACGAATATCTACAATNTGAACATTTAAATATTCAAATAATCGTAAAGATTGATTCTGTTGATGAATCATTTCAACTCTGAACTGNTACGTCTGATTCAATTGCAAAGTTCCAGCAACAATTCTTATTGAGGAATTTGTTTGATTGATTAATTGAAAAGTTTCATTTTGATTCGAATCGAAAATTCGATAATAGTAAAAATAGAACCAATTCTACAAAATATAAAATCGTAACATAACAAAATATATGCTCTTATATATATTCATACATTTTTATTGAATGAAATTTCATCGAGTTGAAATGAATATTCGCCGGGATTTAAAATTAAATCATCAGCATAATGATGTGTGAGTGTTGATGCCGAAAAAGAAAACAATTGAAGCATTATAATTGGTTGACAAATCTCGATATAAGTGAATGTTGAGGATGTGATTTGATGACGATTTGATGTGACTGTTAGTTCGATTTTATAGATTCCATAGGCAAGACTTCGTGCAGGAATGAAGAGATCTTTGCCAAGTATTTGGTTTGAATAAGAAGGAATTGTCCATTGACTTTGAAACAAAAGTGACGATGATGTACAATTATGTTTAATCGTTGAACTAATGTAAATATTCTGATTTCGTTGGAATCTTATTGGTGAAGATATCGACGATGAAAATGGACTGAATTCAGTAGTAAATGTGAAATCATCTAAATATACGTATGTTCTTTTTCTGCAATGATTCGTATATCAATAACACAATTGATACT